>Ga0164320_10000016_pt1 | contig 43840 bp, 34 predicted proteins | sample GuaBasSediGuay11_FD_113736 | JGI IMG/M metagenome (GOLD analysis project Ga0164320, IMG submission 113736) | Subseafloor sediment microbial communities from Guaymas Basin, Gulf of California, Mexico - Guay11, Core 4567-28, 0-3 cm | ecosystem: Environmental > Aquatic > Marine > Hydrothermal...
CAAGCCGATTTAAATTTTAAACTCGGTAATTTCGAAAAAGCGATCGAACTTGCCAAAGAGCAATTGCCAACAAGCGATGATAATGAAGTGTCTGAATTGTCAAAAATTATAGGCGAGAGTTATTTTAATTTAGAACAATATGCTGAAGCAATTCCGTTTTTAGAAGAATACAAAGGGAAAAGAGGACGATGGAATAATACAGATTATTACCAATTAGGTTATGCGTATTATAAACAAAAAGAATATGTTAAAGCTATTTCTGAATTCAATAAAATTATAGATGGTAACAATTCGGTAGCTCAAAATGCCTATTATCATTTAGGAGAAAGTTATATTAACGTAGATAAGAAACAAGAAGCTTTAAATGCTTTTCGTAATGCGTCGCAAATGGATTTCGATTTAAAAATTCAGGAAGATGCTTGGTTAAATTATGCGAAAATTAGCTATGAAATTGGAAATCCTTATCAGTCAGTTCCACAAGTATTAGCTGCTTACCTCGATAAATATCCAAAAACAAACTACAAAGAAGAAATCGAAACTTTGTTGATTGACTCTTACATCACTTCAAAAAACTACAAAGAGGCTTTAAAATTATTAGAAGGCAGAAAGAGTTTCGAGAATAAAGTAGTCTATCAAAAAGTAGCTTTTTATAGAGGCATTGAATTATATAATGAAAGTAAATATTTGGAGGCAGAATCGTATTTTGATAAGTCCTTAAAAGAACCAAGGGACGAAAAATATACAGCAAGAGCAACATTTTGGAAAGCAGAAACCGATTATAATCTTGCAAATTATAATGATGCATTGGTTGGTTTTAAACAGTTTCAAGGATTTACACAAGCTGCTTCAACCAAAGAAATTAACAATATAGATTATAATTTAGGTTACACATATTTCAAACAAAAAAACTATTCTAGATCTACCGAATATTTTCAAAACTATATTTCAAATACTTCCGAAGATAAAGTAAGATTAAACGATGCTTATTTGCGTTTGGGAGATAGTTATTTTGTGTCTAGCGATTATAATAATGCCATAAATGCGTATCAAAAAGCCATTAACATTAATGAGATTGACCCTGATTACGCATTTTTTCAGAAGGCAATAAGCTATGGTTATATAGGTCAAAGTTCAACAAAAATTAAAGGGCTTAACGAGTTTATTGACACTTATACAAAATCTTCTTTAAGGGATGATGCCTTGTATGAACTTGGAAATTCTTATGTAAAGAACAACGAGGTAGATAAAGCGATGCAAATGTACAATCGTTTAAATACCGAATATAAATCGAGCCAGTATATTTCAAAATCATTATTAAGACAAGGACTTGTGCATTATAATTCTGGTAACGACAAGCAAGCCTTAAGTAAATTTAAAAGTGTTGCAAATAAATTTTCTGGTTCTCCTGAAGCTGTTCAGGCAGTAGCTTCAGCACGATTAATCTATATAGATTTGGGTCGTGTAGATGAGTATGCATCTTGGGTTAGAACATTAGATTTTGTAAATGTTTCAGATGCTGATTTAGATAATGCAACATACGAAGCTGCCGAAAAACAATATTTGGCAAACAGCAATAAAGCCACTAAATTATTTAATGGGTATTTAAACGAATTTCCAAATGGATTACACGCTTTGAAATCACATTTTTATCTGGCTCAATTGTATTATAAAGACGATTTAGAAGCCAATGCTACACCTCATTACAGTTATGTTGTTAATAAACCTAATGGTGAATTTACTGAAATTTCATTAACTCGCTTATCGGAGATTTTTTTAAATGAAGGAAATTGGCAAACAGCAATTCCAATTTTAGAACGCTTAGAAGTTGAAGCAGATTTTTCACAGAATATCATTTTTGCACAGTCGAATTTAATGAAAGCAAATTACCAGTTAGAACGATATCAACTTGCTGTTTCCTATGCCGAAAAAGTATTATTGAGTTCAAAAATAGATAATAATATTAAAAGCGATGCACATATTATTATCGCGCGTTCTGCCATGAAAACAGGAAATGAAGAAAGAGCGAGAACAGCTTATGCGCAAGTGGAACGTTCAGCTTCAGGAGCATTAGCAGCCGAAGCTTTATACTTTAATGCATTCTTTAAACATAAAGAAGGCAACTACAAATCGTCTAATACAAAAGTTCAAAAACTGGCAAAGGATTATTCAGGTTACAAATATTATGGAGCAAAAGGATTAGTGCTTATGGCAAAGAATTACTATGCTTTAGAAGATGCGTTCCAAGCAACCTATATATTAGAAAGTGTCATTCAAAATTTCACAGAATTTGAAGACTTAATAACAGAAGCTCAAACTGAATTAATCATAATAAAAGCAGAACAAGCCCAAACGAATTCTTCAGTTAAAACCGAAGATGGTAACTAATTAGTTTACAGTCCCGATAGTTATCGGGATCAGTTTACAGTAAACAGTAAAATTGTTAAATGATAAAAGAATTAATTATAAAAAACATATTTCCGCCAAAGTCGGAACAAAACCTTTTCCGAAGAATATGAAAATAAAATCGTTTAGAATTTTAGAAGCCTTGGAAAAAATTTAGATTTTATTTTCGGTTTTCAGAATGAAAAATTCCTCTGGAAAAGGAGTCCTTTTTTAGTTCTTTTTTGGACGAGCAAAAAAGAAAGAAGAAAAACAAAACAGTTATTTTATTATTGAAATAAGCATCAAACAAAAATAAATATGTACATAACCAGAAAAAGCATATCATTTTTAATTACAGTTTTAATCACAACTGTAATGTTTTCACAAAACAGAAAGCAAACCAATGATACTATAAATACCGAAGTTGTAAATGTGGTAAAACCATATACACCTAAAATTTCGGATGCTTTTAAATTAAAGGAAATACCATCTTTAGATGATGAAGAAACTACAACTAAAAAAGAAATTAAGTATAATATATTTTCCATTCCTGTAGCTTCAACGTTTACACCTTCAAAAGGAAAAGCTGCAGATGTTGACAAAGCAAAAAAACCAATATTATACGATAATTATGCGTCTTTTGGTGTTGGAAGTTACACAAGTATTTTAGGCGAAGTGTATTTAAATCATGCTATAAGCAGAAGTGAAAGTGTTGGAGGTTATGTTAGTCATCATTCATCTCAAGGTGGAATTGACGATTTGTTGTTAGACGACGATTTTTCTAATACAAAACTTAACGTGAATTATGCCAGAATGTTAAGTGATTTTTCTTGGAATGTTGATGCTGGCTACCAACATCAGGTTTTTAATTGGTATGGATTACCACAACCTTTATTTGACCAAACTTTGGCTGACGATATTAATCCACAACACAAGTTTTTCACCTTCGATTTTGGTGGAGAAATTAAGTTTGACAATAAATTAATTAATAGTGGAAGTATGCGTTTTAGACGCTTTGCCGACGATTTAGATTCTGGTGAAAACAGATTTTTATTGAAAACAAATTTCGATATTCCTTTAAGAAATGGAAAATTAAACACAAGCATTAAATTAGATTATCTAGGAGGAACTTTCGATAGAAGTTTCTTTAGTGATAGCGAATTTAAATATGGCAATTTTCAAGTAGGAGTTATGCCAAGCTATCAAATAATTGAAGATGATCTCACAATAAATTTAGGAGTTTCTGCCTATTATATGAATGATATAGAAGGAGATAAAAATAAATTTTTTATCTACCCAAAAGTTACTGCTTCATACAGAATGGTAGATGAAATCTTAATTGCTTATGGAGGAATTGAAGGTGATCTCAATCAAAATTCATATTACGAGTTTGCTAAAGAAAATCCATTTGTATCGCCTACTTTGTTTATGATGCCAACAGACCAGCAATACGATGCATATATTGGTTTAAAAGGAAAATTGTCTAATAATATGAGCTATAATATTAGAGGAAATTATTATGCAGATAGAGATAAAGCATTGTTTAAAGCTAATCCAGTTTTGGTAGTAGAAGAAGAACCTTATCAAAACGGAAATTCTTATGGTGTGGTTTATGATGATGTAACGACCTTTAGCCTTTTTGGAGAAATTAATGTTGATATAAATCGAAATTTTAATCTAGGCATCAAAGCTGAATATTTTACATATAGTACAGATGACGAAGCAGAAGCTTGGAATTTACCAGATTTTAAAGCCTCCTTATTTATGGATTTTCAAATAGATGAGCATTGGTTTGCTGGAGCAAATTTATATTATATAGGAGAGCGTAAGGACCAGTTAGATATTGTTGACCCTTTTATTTTTATAGCTCCAACCACAATAATTTTAGAGAGTTATTTTGATGCTAATGCGCATTTAGGATATCGTATTAACGATAGATGGTCTGCCTATATTAAAGCTAATAATATTGCCAATCAAGATTACCAACGTTGGTTAAATTATCCAGTTCAAGGCATTCAATTTTTAGCTGGAACAACGTATAAGTTTGATTTCTGACGGAAGTATCCTGAATTTGTTTCAGGGGGTCTCATAAAGCATCTTAAATTATTGTATCATCCTGTCACGATGGCTATGGAGATTATTTCAGGATTTTATTTTCACAAAATGTAATGATTAGAGAAAATCTACAATTCGTTCTAAAGCCATACTTCTAGAGCCTTTAATCAGAAATGAAGAATTCTTAAAATCACTTTTTTTAATAGCTTCTTTTAAATCTCCAAATGATTTGAATTGCTTAATGTTTGTTGAGCTTACCTTTGATGTATAAAAATTTTGACCTACTAAATATATCTTGTTAATGTTTAACTCTAGTAAGTATTCAGCAATGTATTGATGTTCCTTTTTTGCATCTTGTCCTAGCTCAAACATATCTCCTAGAATTGCAATTTTATTTTTATCTGTTATATCAAAAAAACTATCTAAAGCGGCTTTCATGCTACTAGGATTAGCGTTGTAAGCGTCTAATAATATATTATTAGAGCCTTTTTTTATTATTTGAGAACGGTTATTTTTTGGAAAATAATCTTCTATGGCTGTTTTAATATTAACATCGTTAACCTTAAAATAGTTGCCAATTGCTATTGCTACAGAAATATTACTAAAATTATATTTACCTATGAGTTTGCTATTAATCTTAATGTTGTTGTATTCTACTTGAACAAAAGGATTGGCTTCTAAAAACTTTATGGTTGCATTTTCTTCAGATGATGACCCAAAACTATAATAGTTTTTATAATTTTTAAGTTGTTTTAATTGTAAATCATCTTCAGCATTAATATATATGAGTTTGTTATGTTGTTTTAAATGATTATAGAGTTCGCTTTTTCCTTTAATAACGCCTTCAATAGATCCAAAACCTTCAAGATGTGCTTTCCCAAAATTAGTAATGTAGCCATAATCTGGATTGGCAATGTCGCACAAAAACGTTATTTCATTTAAGTGATTTGCTCCCATCTCTACTATACCAATTTCAGTTGTTGCATCCATAGAAAGTAATGTAAGCGGTACTCCAATATGATTGTTTAAATTACCTTTAGTTGCTACTGTATTGTACTTTTTTTTCAGTACAGAATTAATAAGTTCTTTAGTAGTAGTTTTACCATTACTTCCTGTTAGTGCTATTATTTTTATGTTTAGATATTTTCTATGGTATTTTGCTAATTGTTGAAGCGTTTTTAGAACATCATCTACTAAAATATAGTTAGAATTAATAGCATATTCTTTGGCATCTACTATTGCGTATTTTGCTCCTTTTTTTAAAGCATCTTTTGCAAATTTATTTCCGTTAAATAGCTCTCCTTTAAGTGCAAAAAAGATATCGTTTTTTTTAATAGTTCTTGTGTCAGTACAAACAGAACTATACTTTAAAAATAGTTTATGAAGGATTTCTATATTCATTAAATAAATGTAAGAAAAAAGTCCTAACAAATATGTTAGGACTCAAATATTTTAAACTAAAAGACTTTAATTTTTAGTTTTGTGTTTTGCTTTCGTTTTTGAACCTACTCTAGACATAGCACATCTAAATCCAATATAGTCTGTAGCCATATCTTGAGGGAAATAACGTCTTTGTGCTGGATCTAACCAATATGCTCTGTCTCGCCAAGAACCACCTTTATAAACACGTACTTCGTCACTAATTAAAGAAGTTCTACTATTAGATCTGTCATATTCTTTTATCATTTTACCAGTAGAATCTCTTTCTACATTATGATTGGGAGAATTATACATTTTTCTAGTACTAGATGAATTTTCATCATCTTCATCGTTAAAACTTTCAAAATAACGAGAAGAACTTTTATCGCCATCTCTAAAATTCCTGTTATCACTAGTACTGAAGTTATTTCTTAAATAAGTTTCATTATCATCAACAGCAACTTGTAGGATTTCACCAGGTAAATTTCTTGCAATAACTTTTCCATTACTTAAAGTGTCCCAAACAATATCGTTAACAGTTACAATTTTAACCGAACCATCATCATTAATGGCATTTTTAGTATATACATTTCCACGATAGTAATTAAAATCATTAAACTCGTCATCAACTATCGGTCTATAAACATCTGCAACCCATTCTGAAACGTTTCCTGCCATATCATATAATCCATAGTCATTTGGTTCGTAAGATTTTACTTCTCCAGTAATGTCCGCACCATCGTCCGACCATCCTGCTATACCACCATAATCTCCTTTACCTTGTTTAAAGTTAGCCAATTGGTCTCCACGAACTTTTCGTTTTCCAGATCTAGTATATTGTCCATCCCAAGGATACTTCTTACGTCCTCTATAAACATTATAGCTTCTTAATTCTGACATACCTAAAGCTGCATATTCCCATTCAGCTTCTGATGGAAGTCTATATTTTAGTTGCATAACACCTGTTTCTCTTGATGCATAAACATTAATTGTATCACCACTGGCAGTAACTTGTGGTCTTCTTCCACGTCCTGAACTTGGGTTTATTATACTGTCGTTACCACCATAAGTTAATGTTGGAGCATTTAAATAAGTCTCTGTGTTAAAATTTGCATCTGCAGTAGCCTCATACTCTGTCCCTCTAGTTAAATAACCAGCTTTTTGTAAACCAAGTTCGTTAACTCTATCTGTTCTCCATTGTGCAAACTCTACAGCTTGAATCCAGCTAACTCCAACTACAGGATATTCTGCATAAGCAGGATGACGTAGATATTGATTTGTCATCATTTCATTATATCCTAAACGGTTTCTCCAAACTAATGTGTCCGGAAGGGCTCCATTATAAATTGTTTTAAAATTTGGATTATCTATTGGATAAACGCGTTTTATCCAATCTAAATATTCTAAATACATTACATTGGTAACTTCGGTTTCATCCATATAAAATGATTGTATGTGTTGTTGATTAGGAGCATTATTCCAATCATGCATAACATCGTCTTGTACTTTTCCCATTGTAAAAGTGCCTCCTTCTATAAAGACTAAACCTGGGGCTGTTTCTTGTTCTTTAAATTGAGTGTTGTATTGAAAACCACCTTCTTTGGCATTAATTTTCCAGCCAGTAGCTCTAGAACTGTTTTTAGAACTAGATGATTTTTTACAACTAAATGTAGATAAGGAAACTGCCATAACTAACATTATCCCTAGTGGTGCAAAGTTTTTCATATCGATACTTTTTAGGTATGTAGATTAAATTTTTGGTGTTGCAATATAGTAATTAAAGCTAATAAAGCAACTTTTTTTCATGAAAAAACACAAAAAAATGTGCATTTCATCCTATTTTTCATACAGAACAACGGACTTTTTGAACATTTCATGTCGAATTTTGTTTATATAAAACGTATAATTGGATGATTTATTATTGTAAATTTGACTAAAATTTAAATTGCTATAATATCATCTTATTTTCCACGTTTTATATGCTATGAAAAAAAATATTTTCTCTTTAGTTTTTTTAACTTTCATTTTTAGTTATTCCCAACAAAAAAGTTTTAAAATTGAATGGAGTGGCACAGAAACCTTATCGACATCTTCTTCCTCAATAGAAATACCTGCATTTAATAAAGAGAATTTTAATTATAGTTACGAAAATGGATTAAAATTTGTTGCACAATGGGAACTTAATGGATTGGTAAATGAAGAATCTATTGTTATAACTAAAATATCCTATGCTTCAATAGCTTTAAACGAATTAAAAGATATAAATCTTAAAACAATTCCTAATAGTATTAAGGTAAAACTTAAGAATTCTATAGCAAGAGATAAAAATTCAGCATTAATAGAGGTTTCTCCAATAATTAAGGAAAATGGACTTTATAAAAGAGTTACTGCTTTTACCGTTTCTTATAATGTAAGAGCTAATAGATCAACTTTTAGAACGAATGTTATAACGAACTCGGTATTAAGTCAAGGGGAATGGTATAAGTTTTATGTGGATACAACAGGAGTTTTTAAACTTACAAAAAGCTTTATAAATAGTCTTGGAATAAATACAAATAGCGTTGATCCAAGGAGAATTAAAATATTTGGGCATGGAGGTAGCATGTTGCCTCTTGAGAATGCAGTAAATTTTCCTTTAGATATAACCGAAAATGCTATACAGTTTATTGGTGAAGAAGACGGAGTCTTTAATAATGATGACTATATCTTATTGTATGGCGAAGGACCTAGAAGCTTCAATGCAGAAAGCAATACAAATAATAACATATTTACAGATAAAGCATATTATTTTATTAATGTTGGTTCAGGAAATGGTAAACGTATTCAAACTTTAACAGACCCTATAGGAAATCCTACAACTACAATTGATACGTTTCATGATTATAAGTTTCATGAAATTGATGAATTTAATTTAACTAGTCTTGGCAGACGATGGTTTGGTGATCGTTTTGATTTTGAAAATGTAAAATTATTCGATTTTGAGTTTGAAAATATTGTTACCACACAACCAATAGCTCTTAAAGTTTTTACAGCAGCAGTAGGAGAAGTACAAACCACAATGGAATTAAAGGTTAATGGTAGTACTATCGATAATTTTACCTTTAATGCAATAAATGACCCAATTTTAGCAACTGAAGATTTTTTTGTTGGAAGCATCCCAATATCTTCAGGAACTATTTCTGTTAATCTTAATTATAACAACAATGGCAATCCTTCATCTGTAGGATATTTAGATTATATTTCTATTGAAGTAACCAGAGCATTAACACATACCGGAAATCAATTTTTGTTTAAAAACAATAATGTTCCACAATTAAGTGGAATTGGACAATATAATATTTCTAATGCAACAGCAATAAATCAGGTTTGGGATGTTACAGACCAATATAATGTTACAAGAATTGCTAATGAAGAATCAAATGCTACATTTAGCTTTAAGGCACAGTTAGGAGAACAAAGAACTTATCTTGCTATAGATAATTCAGATTATTTTGAACCACTTAAAGACTCACAATCAAGTGTTGCAAATCAAAATTTAAAAGGTACTATTTTTTTAGATAATCAAGGACAATTTAAAGATGTCGATTATATTGTCATAGCAAGAGAAGACATGCAAACTCAAGCTGAAAGGTTGGCACAAATTAATAGAAACCAATATGATTTAAATGTTAGGGTTGTTACTTTAAATAGCATTTATAATGAGTTCAGTTCAGGAAATCAAGACATTACAGCCATTAGAAATTTTGTAAAATATGTTTATGATAATGCTAGTACACCTGAAAACAGAATAAAATATTTGTGTTTGTTTGGAGATGCTTCTTTTGATTATAAAGACAGGCTTTCTTTTAATACTAATGTTGTGCCTTCATGGCATGCTTTAAATAGTTTCAGTTTAACAAGTTCGTTTGTTTCAGATGATTTTTTTGGTATGATGGATGATAATGAAGGTGGAATGCAAACTTCCGATAGATTAGACATTGCTGTAGGAAGAATTTTAGCCGACACACCTCAAAGAGCTAAAGAACTTGTCGATAAAGTGGAATCGTATTATGTGAGTGAAGCTTATGGTAGCTGGAGAAATAGCATTGTTGTGATTTCAGATGATGTGGATGAATCGTGGGAAGGCATACTACAAGAAACAACAAATAATATTGGTGATGCTGTTACTCAAGATAAACCTTTTATAAATGTCACTAAAATACATTCAGATGCTTTTGTTCAAGAAGCAACTGCTGGAGGAGAACGCTATCCATCTGTAAATAAAGCTATTTTTGATGCTATGGAAGTTGGTGCTTTAGTGGTTAATTATTTTGGGCATGGAGGAGAAGATGGCATTGCACAAGAACGTATTTTTGACAAAATAAACGCTCAAGAAGTTAAAAATGTATGTAAACTAACCTGTTTTGTAACTGTAACTTGTGAATATACAAAATTCGATAATCCACTTAGAACAACAGCTGGAGAGTTTATTTACAGAAATAAGGAAGGTGGTGCTATTGGGTTAATAACAACAACACGGCAAATATTTGTTAGTGTTGGTGTAGCAATTAATGTAACACTGGATGATTATTTATTTGCATTTGGGTCTAATGAGTATCCATCAATGGCAGAAGCACTAAGGCTTACTAAAAACGATCCGGCAATCTCTGGAATTGCTCAACGAAGACTTGTTTTTTTTATTGGAGATCCTGCCATGAAATTAGCTTTTCCGAAACCTAATATTAGATTAACTAAAATAAACGATGTACTAATAACTGGTAATACAGATGTGCTCGAAGCTTTAAGTCATGCTAAATTAGAAGGTGAAGTAGTAGATAGTTCAGGTAATGTTTTAACCAACTACAATGGTGTGTTAACAGCAACTATTTACGATAAGAGTATAAATAGATCAACATTGGCAAATGATGGTACAAGAGATAATAGTGGTCAACTTATAATTTTAGATTATAATACCTTAGGTGAAATTATTTTTAGAGGTCAGGCAACAGTTACCAATGGGATTTTTGAATTTAATTTTGTTGTACCTAGAGATATTGGTATTCCAGTTGGAAATGGAAAAGTTAGCTTTTATTCAAAAACTGAAAACCCTTTGCAAGATCAGGCAGGAGCTAGTTACGATATTCAAATAGGAGGCTTAAATGCAAATGCAGCCGAAGATAATGAAGGTCCAAATATTAATTTGTTTATGAATGATGAAAATTTTGTTTCAGGTGGAATAACTAACGAAGGACCAACCTTATTGGCTAAGTTACAAGACGAAAATGGGATAAATACAGCAAGCGGAATTGGTCATGATATATCAGCAATATTAGATGGAGATGAAACCAATCCATTTATGTTAAATGATTATTATTTAGCTGAAGTAGATGATTTTCAAAGAGGAACTGTAACCTATCCTTTAAGAGATTTAGAACCAGGACTACATACACTTACATTAAAAGCTTGGGATGTTTATAATAATTCTTCAACAGCCGAAATTCAATTTATTGTGTTTGATAAGGATGAAGAATTAGTTATTAATAATGTACTTAATTATCCAAATCCTTTTATAAATTATACAGAATTTTGGTTTAATCACAATAGTTCGCAAGTTTTAGACGTTTCAGTACAAATATTTACAGTTTCTGGAAAATTGGTAAAAACTATTAACGGACAAACCTCTGGAGGAAGTAAAATAACAAGTTCTTTGTCTAAAGATTTGGTTTGGGATGGAAGAGATGACTTTGGAGATAGAATTGGAAAAGGAGTTTACGTCTATAAATTAACGGTACGTTCCAATGAACTGAATAAAAAAGTAGAAAAAATACAAAAACTTGTTATACTATAATAATAAATTATATTTGCGTAATTCATTAAAATTAGGTATAGCAGTAATTTAAATTAAATATTAAACATGAAAAATTACATTTTAGCTTTTATAACCATTGGTCTTTTTGTGAAAGTAAATGCTCAAACAACAATAATTGAGAATCCTAATGATTCTAGAGTTATAACAACAGGTGTTCCGTTTTTGTTAATAGCATCCGACGCCAGAGCTGCAGGATTGGGAGATATGGGAGTGGCTACTTCTGCAGATGCATACTCGCAACATTGGAATCCATCAAAATATGCATTTTCAGAAACTAAATCTGGAATAGCTGTTAGCTATACGCCATATTTAAGTAAGCTCGTCAATGATATTTTTCTTGCAAACGTAACTTACTTTAATAGAATTGATGAAAGAAGTGCTTTTGCTGTAAGTTTTAAATATTTTAGTCTTGGAGAGATTGAAATTGTACAAGATGAATTTTCTGAAGCTTTAATTGAAAAACCTAACGAGTTAACCATAGATGCATCCTATGCTTTAAGATTAGCCGATCAATTCTCAATGGCTGTAGCTTTGCGATATTTAAGGTCTGATCTAAAAATCCAAGCAGTAGATATTAATGCTAGTGCTGCAAGCTCAATTGGAGTAGATATTGCGGGTTTTTATCAAAGTGAAGAGAATGCTTATGATAGTTATAATGGACGTTGGCGAGGAGGCTTTGTCATTCAAAATCTGGGACCAAAAATTAAATATGACGATGCAGGTAGAGAGAATTTTTTGCCAACAACTTTGAGATTAGGTGGAGGTTTCGATTTTATTTTCGACGAATATAACAAGCTTGCAGTAACTTTAGAAGTTGCTAAACTTTTAGTGCCAACACCTCCAATTCTGGGCGAAGAATTTCAGTTTGCAGATAATAACGGAAATGGGGTTTACGATCCAGAAAATGGTACTGATGTAAATGATACAGATGTCTTGGGAGCTTCAGTTCGAGAAAATGTTGTTATTTCTGGTCAAGATCCAGATGTTAATTTTCTTTCGGGAGTTTTTCAATCCTTTGGTGATGCGCCAGGAGGATTTAGTGAAGAGCTAAAAGAATTTACTTGGGCACTTGGAGCAGAATACCAATATCAAGATTCATTTGCAATGAGATTAGGATATTTTAATGAAAGTGATGAAAAAGGAGCACGAAAATTCTTTGCTTTAGGAGCAGGATTTAAATATACTACTATAAATATAGATTTGTCATATTTGTTTTCTGCCTCAAAAGTACAAAGTCCATTAGAAAACACATTGCGTTTTTCCTTAACATTTAATTTTGGAGATGGCGAATATGATGAGTATTAGAAAGAAATAATATATTGGATATTAAAAAACTATTGTTTTATGACAATAGTTTTTTTGTCTAAAACAGTTTCGTAACTTTATAAATATATTAGATTATAAAATATGAAAGAAGTAAAAATAGAATCTACACTTTATGTTTTTAATGCTATTGAAGAAGTTCCAGATACTATCCAGAGTTTAATGAAACAGGCATTTAGTGCTAGACAAAAAGCTTATGCACCATATTCTAAATTTAGTGTTGGTGCTGCGTTACTTTTAGAGAATGGAGAAATTATTACTGGCAGTAATCAAGAAAATGCATCATATCCTTCTGGTTTATGTGCAGAGCGTACAGCTATTTATTATGCTGGAGCAAAATATCCCAATACAAAAATTTTAAAAATGGCTATTACAGCTGGATCACAAACAAAATCAACTAATAGTCCTATTCCGCCTTGTGGTGCTTGCAGACAAGCCATTGCAGAATACGAAGTAAACCAAGAAACACCTATTGAGATATATTTTATGGGAGAAACTGGCAAAGTTGTAAAATCTAATTCATTAGCAAATTTATTGCCATTGGTATTCGATAAATCTGTTCTATAAAATATAAGCCTAACAATTTATGTACTACTGTTTTTGCAATACCAAGCAAAGTATTACTTTTGTGGTTCGCTTAATTTAGTTCTACTTATTTTTAAAATTTGTTTTTTCAAATAATTCTAAAAAAAGTAGAACTAATCCCAATTTTAAATTGGGATCTCATGTAAATATCTTGACGGTTTTATATGAGTTATATTTATTGTTTGAAGAAAAAAAATAGATGCAAAAAATCACTAAAGCAACCTACCTTAAATGGTATGAAGATATGTATTTCTGGAGAAAGTTTGAAGACAAACTGGCAGCAGTATATATTCAACAAAAAGTTCGAGGGTTTCTCCACTTATATAATGGTCAGGAAGCTATTTTGGCAGGAGCTTTGCATGTAATGGATTTGACCAAAGACAAAATGATTACAGCATATCGTAATCATGTACAACCTATTGGGATGGGAGTCGATCCTAAACGTGTAATGGCAGAGCTTTATGGTAAAGCAACGGGGACTTCTCAAGGACTTGGTGGCTCGATGCACATTTTTTCTAAAGAACATGGTTTTTACGGAGGTCATGGTATTGTAGGAGGTCAAATTCCTTTAGGTGCAGGAATGGCGTTTGGAGATAAGTATCATGAAACTGGCGCTGTAACTTTATGTTGTTTTGGAGATGGAGCTGCGAGACAAGGGTCGTTACACGAAACTTTTAATTTGGCAATGCTTTGGAATCTTCCAGTGGTTTTTATTTGCGAAAACAATGGTTATGCTATGGGAACTTCGGTAGAACGTACAGCAAGTCATACAGAAATTTGGAAACTTGGATTGGGTTACGAAATGCCAAGTGGACCAGTTGATGGAATGAATCCTGTAAAAGTTGCTGAAGCTGTAAATGAAACCATACAAAGAGCACGTCGTGGAGATGGACCATCATTTTTAGAAATGAAAACTTACAGATATAGAGGACATTCTATGAGTGATGCTCAACATTATAGAACAAAAGATGAGGTGGCAGAATACAAGAAAATTGATCCAATAACACAAGTAAAAGATATTATTCTTAAAAAGAAATATGCTTCAGAAGATAATCTTGCTGAAATAGACAAACGCGTTAAAGATCAAGTTGCAGAATGCGAAAAATTTGCAGACGAATCTCCTTATCCAGAAAAAAATGTTATGTATGATGTTGTTTACGAGCTGGAAGATTATCCATTTTTAAAACATAAATTATAGGTTATGGCAGAAATAATTACAATGCCGCGTTTAAGCGACACCATGGAAGAAGGTACTGTCGCAACTTGGTTAAAAAAGATTGGAGACACAATTGTAGAAGGTGATATTCTTGCAGAAATTGAAACTGATAAAGCTACAATGGAGTTCGAATCTTTTAACGAGGGCACATTGCTGTATATTGGTATTCAAGAAGGCGAAACAGCTCCAGTGGATGAATTGCTTGCAATTATTGGCGATAAAGATGAAGATGTCGATGCTTTAATAAAAGATTTTAAAGCAAACAAACCTACTGTAGCAGAAACACCTACTAAAGAAAGCCCAGAGCCAATTGAGAGTAAAGTTGAAACTCCTACAGAAACTCCAACTGTTGAGGTACCAATACCAGTTTCAACGTCTAATGGACGTGTTATTGCGTCACCATTAGCTAAAAAATTAGCCCAAGATAAAGGGATTAATATTTCTAATATTCAGGGTTCTGGAGAACATGGTAGGATTATAAAAAGAGATATAGAAAATTTCAATCCTGTTGCAGTTACTCAATCTACAGCTCCAGTTGCTAAATTTGTTGCTTCAGGTAAAGAAGATTTTGATGAGGTAAAGCATTCGCAAATGCGAAAAGTGATTGCAAAACGTTTGGGAGAATCTAAATTTTCTGCACCACATTATTATTTAAATGTTGAATTCGATATGGATAATGCTATTGCTTTTCGTCAGCAATTTAACTCTATTCCTGATACAAAAATTTCGTATAATGATATGATTATTAAAGCTTGTGCTTTGGCATTACGTCAACATCCTCAAGTAAATTCACAATGGTTTGATGATAAAATGAAATTAAACAACCATGTACATATTGGTGTTGCTGTTGCTGTAGAAGATGGTTTGGTTGTTCCTGTTGTACGTTTTGCAAAAGAACAAAGTTTACCTCAAATAGGAGTAGCTGTAAAGGATTTTGCAGTTAGAGCCAGAAACAAAAAGCTAACACCTCAGGAAATGGAAGGCAGTACGTTTACAATTTCTAATTTGGGAATGTTTGGTATTGAAAGTTTTACATCTATTATCAATCAACCCAACTCTGCAATTCTTTCAGTTGGAGCCATTGTACAAAAGCCAGTAGTAAAGAATGGTCAAGTTATGGTTGGTAACACGATGAAATTATCTATGGCTTGCGATCACAGAACTGTAGATGGTGCAACAGGAGCATTATTCCTTCAAACATTACAGGGTTATATTGAGAATCCAGTAACTATGTTGATTTAGTAATGTCATTCTTATCGTAGCGAAGAATCTATAATATATTAATCCTGTTTTTCCTATTAACTATCGGGAGAAACAGGATTTTTACTAATAAATAATCTACTCAGCAGTCTCTGGACTAATAATTGTTCCAACACTATTTACAGCATTTGCAGGGAATCCTCCTTTTTTAGCATGCTCAAGAACCATTTCTTTGTTAGGAGCAAGATATACACAATACATTTTGTCTCCAGTTACATAACTGTGCAGCCATTGGATGTCAGACCCCAATTCTTTCAATACACTGCAAGACGTTTGGGAAGCTCCTTTTAAATCTTCGGCAGACCATTCTCCAAGAGCAGGAATTTCTCTTTCAATGACGTACATGTTCATATTTTCAGCTAAAGCCTCAGGTTTTACCATTTCTAATGATAAGTTTTCAGCTTCAAGTTTTTCTATTTGCGACTGTAGTTTTGCTACAGTAGATTCTAAATTGTTTTCTTTTTTCTTATTGGTACAACTTGTAATAGAAAAGGCTATTACAAAAAGAAGTAAAATTTTTAGTGTTTTCATAATTGTTGGTTTTAGTTTCCTACTCTTTGGCTTTTCGGAATGCGCCTCGTTTTTTTATGTGGTAGCAGAACTCCACTTTTTCAAATATATAAAAATATATTAATTAGCATGTTGTTTGGAATATGTTTTAGGTGTAACTCCGAATTTGTCTTTAAAGCATTTAGAAAAATACGAAGGGTTTTTAAATCCTGTTTGTTGAGCAATTTCAGTAATATTTCCTTTGCGATCATACATTAAATGCATGGCTCTGTTTAATCTAAAATCTCTAATAAAACTACTTGGAGGTTTGCCTGTAAGCGATATCATTTTTCTATAAACTTGCGACTTGCTATACTTTAAGGGCTTACTGAAATCTACAATGCTAAAATCTGAATTGTTCCAAATAGTTTCAACACAATTCATTAAATTTGTTAAGAACTGTTCTTCCGAAAAATTTAAAGTTCTTATATGCTCTTTATTAATAAATGTATTTCGGTTCTCTTTTTCGTAGGCTTTTTTAACTTCAGAAGTAATTACAATTTGATTTTTTACAACTTCGCACATTCGTGTTGAAAGCGTTTGAGCAGCTATTCTATTGGTATGATGTGCTATTCCAATTTTAAGATGTCGAATAGATTTATCAAACTTTAGCGTGATGTATTTAAAATTAGACTTCACTTTTAAAGCACATAAAATAGCGTTGGTAACCGAATCAAATAATACGATATATGTATTATCATCCTGCTTTAATATCTGGCTATCAAATTTCTTCAACAACTTTGATATGCCATTGTGAAGTTTTTGTGTAAATAAGTTTAGCTGATTGGCTTCTAATCTATGTAAATAGTCGCTTGTTTCAATTACCATAACATACTTCATTTCCATATCTTTATTATCTGAAGTATTACTATTTTTCATTTTTAAACCAATTAATGATAGTCTTACAATTTAATGATTTTTTATGAATTTTAAAAGCTAACATTTTAATATCATGCAGTTAAATATTAATCATTTTTAATATTTCGTTAAGAATGAAATATAAACCTTAAGGTATTAAGTATTTTTTTATCTTTAAGCACGAAAATATATTTAAATGAAAAAGATAGGATTACTTACAATTTTATTTTTAATTGTCTGTTGTAAAAAGACTGATGAATCTAAAACAATTATAATAACAAGTGATCAAGTTAAAGAGGGTGTCACTTATCTAGCTTCTGATGACTTAAAAGGAAGAGAAACTGGAACTATTGGAATTGATAAAGCGGCAACTTATATAGAAAACCAGTTAAGAAATTTTGGTGTTAAACCCTATTTTGAAACGTATCGAGATTCTTTTAAAATAAAAAAAATAGACGCTTTTAATGTAGTTGGATTTATTGAAGGTAATGATGATAAACTTAAAAATGAGGTTATAATTATTGGTGCACATTATGATCACATTGGTTATAAATCTAAAAGTGTAGAAAATGATTCTATAGGTAATGGTGCTAATGATAATGCAACTGGGACCGCAACGGTATTAGCAATAGCTGAATATTTTGCAGCAAAAAATAATAACAAACGTAGTATTATGTTTGCGTTATTTTCGGCAGAAGAAATGGGATTATTAGGCTCCAAACATTTGTCAAAAAAACTAAAAGATCAAAATTTAGATTTATATACTATGATAAATTTTGAAATGACTGGAGTTCCTTTTCCAGATAGAGACTATGTGTCTTTTGTCTCTGGTTATGACTTATCTAATATTGCTGAAAAAATTAATCATTATACTAGCTCAAATCTAATAGGTTTTTCTGATGTGTCTAAAAAATATAATCTATTTAGAGCTTCAGATAATGCACCTTTTTATGACGTATTTAATGTACCCTGCCATACTATATCATCTTGCGATCTTTCAAATTACGATTATTACCATCATGTTGACGATGAAGCCGAAAAAATGGATTACGAACACATGGCAAGTTTTATTAATAGTTTGATTCCAGCTATTGAAACCATGAGTAACACACCAACAAAAGAAATTAAAATACATGAGTAAAAATGTTATCATAACAGGAACAAGTCAAGGCATAGGTTTTGAATTGGTTAAACTATTTGCCAATAGCGGACACAATGTATTGGCATTGTCTAGAAAATCAAAACCTATTTTAAACTTGAATATAGATAACGTAACTACTTTTCCTTTTGATTTAGGTAATCTTGAAGCATATAAAGAAGTTGAAGAATTTATTTTTTCTGAATGGAAACAGGTTGATGTTTTAATTAATAACGCAGGAACACTTTTAAATAAACCTTTTGCTGAAACTACTTTTGAAGATTTTGAAGAAGTTTACAAAACCAATGTATTTGGTGTTGCCGAAATGACAAGAATTGTTCTCCCCTTTATGAAAAAAAACAGTCATGTAGTAACCATTAGTTCAATAGGAGGCGTACAGGGAAGTATGAAATTCTCTGGATTGGCAGCATACAGTTCAAGTAAAGGTGCAGTAATTACTTTAACCGAATTATTAGCTGAAGAATACAAAGAAACAGGTCCTTCTTTTAACGTATTAGCACTTGGTGCAGTACAAACCGAAATGTTGGAAAAAGCGTTTCCAGATTATAAAGCATCAACTACAGCTTTAGAAATGGCACAGTATATTTATAAGTTCTCTTTAAATGGTAATAAATATTATAATGGGAAACTGTTGCAGGTTTCAAATTCTACACCTTAAACTCTTTCAAAATTTGCTGTAAAGTGACGTAAAAATTTTGGTTCGTAAGTAATCTTGATTCCTTTAGAGTTTTGTTTTTCTTTAAGTATTTCTTCAAAGGTTTCAATAACATAATCAATATGACTTTGCGTGTATACTCTTCTAGGAATTGCAAGGCGTACCAATTCCATTGGAGCAGGGATCAAATTGTTATTTTCATCATATTTACCAAACATAACAGACCCAATTTCGCAACCTCTAATTCCTCCTTTTAGATATAAATCGCAAGCAAGAGCTTGTCCAGGATATTCGTGAACAGGAATGTGATTATACAATGCTTTCGCATCTATATAAACTGCATGACCACCAACTGGTCTTATTATTGGAACTCCCATTTCTAATAATTTGTTTCCTAAATAAGTAGTGCTGGTAATTCGGTAGTGTAAATAATCTTTATCGAAAACTTCGTCAAGCCCTATGGCTATAGCTTCCATATCTCTTCCAGATAAACCTCCATAGGTAACAAAGCCTTCTTTTATAATTAAAGTAGTAGTACAAGCGTTTGAAATCTCTTTACTTTTTAAAGCTATAAATCCACCCATATTTACTAAAGCATCTTTTTTTGCACTCATTACAGCACCATCTGCCAATGCAAACATTTCTTGAGCAATAGCTTTGTAACTTACATTTTTATAGGCTTCTTCTCTTTGAGCAATAAAGTAAGCATTTTCAGCAATCCTACAACAATCCAAAATATATAAAACATTGTATTTGTCACAAATAGTTCTTACATCTTTAGCATTTTGCATACTAACAGGTTGTCCGCCACCACTATTGTTAGTAACTGTAAGGATTACAGTACCTATGTTTTCTGCTCCATACTGGATAATAGTGTCTTCGAGTTTTTTAATATCAATATTTCCTTTAAAAGGATGATCTAGAGATGGTTGCATTCCTTCTTCTGTAATACAATCAATAGCTGTTGAACCAGCATATTCAATATTTGCTCTTGTAGTATCGAAATGAGTATTACTTATAAAAACTTTTCCTTTTCCTCCTAAATAAGAATATAAGATACTTTCGCCTGCTCTACCTTGATGCGTTGGAATAATGTGAGGATATCCTGTAAGTTCACTAACAGCATCTCGCATTCTCTCCCAACTTTTTGCTCCAGCATAAGATTCGTCACCTCTCATAATACCTGCCCATTGTTCGGCACTCATAGCTGTTGTGCCACTATCTGTTAACAAATCAACAATTACTTTTCTTGATTCAAGTAAAAACAAATTATGTTTGGCTTCCTTTAAGTAGTTAAGTCTTTCTTTTTCGGTTGACATATATATAGGCTCAACCATTTTTATTCTGAAAGGCTCTATGATGGTTTTGTGTTGCATGTTTATCAATTTTATTTTTTGGCATGATTATTAGTGCTTCAAAGATGAAATAATAGTAGAGAATATAAAATGATATTTGTCATACGTTTATCTTAATCACTATCCTTTTATAGAAGTTAAAAAGGGTTTTGCAATTTGTAATTTTAACTCCTATTTTTGTTCTGATGCAAAACGAACTTCAACAATATATTCCTCAACAGGCTTTGCAAAAAGTCTTACAGCTTTTAAGGCATGATAATTTAACTGTTATAATTAAAAAGGAGCGTAAAACACGTCATGGAGATTATAAAAGATTGCCAAGAGGAAAGCATCAAATAACCATAAATTCTAACTTAAATCCGTATAGATTTTTAATTACATTAATTCATGAAATTGCTCACTTTGAAGCGTATAAAAAATATGGAAGATTTATTAAACCTCATGGAATAGAGTGGAAAAGAAGTTTTCAGCATCTTATGTTACCTTTTATAAATCCTGAAGTTTTTCCGATTAAATTATTGCCACTTATCGCAAATCATTTTAAAAACCCTAAAGCAACCAGCGATACAGACACTAAATTAGCACTAGCTTTAAAACAATTTGATGAACCAAACGATAAAACCTATATTTTTGAAGTGCCTTTTGGAAGCACATTTAAAATGTACAATGGAAAAGTATTTCAAAAAGGAAATAAACGCGTAAAGCGTTACGAGTGTATTGAGATTAATACAGGAAAATTGTATCTTTTCAATCCAAATGCTGAAGTTGAAATTGTCATTCCTGCGAAAGCAGGAATCTCATGAAATGAAACTAAATTGTTATCTTAAGCGAGTCACATTGAGCTTGTCGAAGATAAGTTTAAAGGTCTTAATTATAAATTGAATAAACTAAAAAGCAGATTCCTGCTTTCGCAGGAATGATAGATATGAACAAAAATTATTACGCAATATTAATGGCTGGAGGTGTTGGATCAAGATTTTGGCCTGTAAGTACTCAAGATTTTCCAAAACAGTTTCACGACATGTTAGGAACTGGAGAAACGCTTATTCAGAAGACCTTTAGCCGTTTAAGTAAGCTAATTCCCATCGAAAATATTTTCATTTTAACCAACGAGCGATATAACGATTTGGTGTTTGAGCAATTACCAGAAGTTACAAAACGTCAGGTAGTTTTAGAACCTGCAATGCGTAATACTGCACCTTGTATATTGTATGCTTCTTTAAAAATTCAGAAGGAGAATCCAGACGCTGTAATGATAGTTGCACCAAGTGACCATTGGATTGAAGATGAAAATGAGTTTACTAAAAACGTGCAACAAGCATTCGATTTTTGTTCTAAAAATGATGCCTTAATGACACTTGGCATTACACCAACATTTCCGAATACTGGTTATGGATATATCGAATATGATAAGTCTGCAAACAACGCAATCAAACCTGTAAAACAGTTTAGAGAAAAACCAGATTACAATACTGCAAAGGAGTTTATAACTCAAGGAAATTTTCTTTGGAATGCAGGTATTTTTATGTGGAGTGTTAATAGTGTGGTTGAAGCATTTAAAAGTTGCCAACCACAACTATTCGATTTATTTAAAAAGGGAATAGAGGTTTATAATACCGATTTTGAAGACGATTTTGTGCGCGATAATTATGGTAAAGCTGAAAATATTTCGGTGGATTACGCCATCATGGAAACCTCTGAAAGTGTATTTGTTCTTCCAGCTGAGTTTGATTGGAACGACTTAGGAACTTGGGGCAGTTTGTACGATAAATTAGATAAAGATGATAATGGGAATGCTATTGTAAACGCTAGAACTTTATCCAAAGACGCTTCAGGAAATATGATAAGAACTAAAAGCAATAAAATAGTTGTTATTGATGGTTTGCAAGATTATATTATTGTTGATAAAGATGATGTTTTACTTATTATGCCTAGATATAAAGAGCAAGATATTAAAGAAGTACTTCAAAAAGTTAAGAACAAGTTTGGAGAAAAGTACATATAGCTAAAGACAAATTAGAACGCTGGTTAAGAGAAATACTAGACTTAGATACGCTTGTGGTTAGGAGAGTGAATTAATATTATTTTTATTAAGCATTCAAAATATTTAATCCTTATATAATATATCATTACTAAACAGAAATGCTAAAATTATTAGATAATTATTTTTTAGATGAAAGTAAAATTTGGTTAAATAGATATATGCCAGTTAAGAATTTAGAACGTTGTTTAAAGAATGGACAATTTAATTTAAATTTTACTCGAATAGAATTATATGATGACATTTTAGAAGGTTGGAGGAACGACTTTCCAGAATTAAATCAAGCATGGAAAAATTTTGTTAGTTATGCAAAAAGAATTACAAATGATGGAGGAATTGTTGAGTCAGGTAAATGTGTTGTTCCTTTTTTTCTTGAATTAAATAAAAACTTAAAAGAGAATTCACATCAAAATATTTTTATAATTAAGGAAATAGAAAATTACTTAAAATTAATTGAAACAAACTTTGCTTCATGTTGGTTCATAACTGAATCACTACATTTTGAAGAAAGATATATGTGGAATATTTATGGAAAATCGTCCGAAGAACCTGCTGCCATGATTTCAATAAAATGGATAGAGTTAAAGACTATATTGGAAAAATCTAAAAAATGTTTCGTTTGTGGATTAGTTGACTATGATGGAAAAAGTAAAAAAAATGCTTTATTTAAAAAACATTCTTCATATTCACATGAAAAAGAATTTAGAATTATAAGTTCTGATTTTAAACATGATTATAATCCTTTAGTTGTAGAAAAAACTTTAAAAAAGATTATCACATTAAGTGAACCAATATCTTCAAATGAATATAATAAAATTAAATCTGTACTAAAAGAACAAGATGAAATAAAATATTCTAATTTACCTATTCAGTGGAAATTGAAAGACATAAAAAACCTTTTATAATAATTACAATGTAAAGCATTGAAGAACTGAGATAAAACATTCCTGTCTTATTTTTATCTTCAATTTATAAGATTCCTGCCTTCGCAGTAAAAAATATTACTGCCTTTCCTCAATATACATTTGTCTTACTTTTTTCATAAGATCTGAAGAATATACAAAGTTAGTAACCGCTTCATTATCGGTTTTAAAAATAGTTTCTTTAGAGCCTTGCCAGACTTTTACACCATCTATTAAAAAAATAATTTTTTCACCAATTTCCATAACAGAATTCATATCATGAGAATTTATAACTGTTATTATTTGGTATTCGTCAGTTATTTCTTGTATCAGGTTATCTATAACAATTGCAGTTTTTGGGTCTAATCCTGAGTTGGGTTCATCACAAAATAAATATTTTGGGTTATTTACAATGGCACGAGCAATAGCAGCACGTTTTTGCATTCCTCCAGAAGCTTCGCTTGGCATTTTGTTGTGTGCATCGGCTAAATTAACACGCTTTAAAACAAAATTAACACGATCCTCCATTTCGCTTTTACTTTGTTTGGTAAACATTCTTAAAGGAAACATCACATTTTCGGCAATGGTCATAGAATCAAACAAAGCTCCACCTTGAAACAGCATTCCTATTTTTGCTCTTAAGTCACGTTTTTGGTTTTCGGTTAAATCAGAAAATATTTTCCCATCATAAGAAATACACCCTTTTTCATAAGGGAATAATCCCAATAAGCATTTTATAAAAACGGTTTTCCCTGAACCACTTGCACCAATAATAAGATTGGTCTTCCCTTTTTCAAACGTTGTACTTATACCTTTTAAAATATGAGCTTCTCCAAAAGACTTGTATAGATCTTTAACTATAATCATTAGCTTAATAACATTTGGGTTAGTATATAGTTTAAAAGGATTATCATTACACTAGTCCATACAAAAGATGTTGTACTGGCTTTACCAACTTCAAGTGCTCCACCTTTCATGTAATAGCCATGAAATGATGGTATGGTTGCTAATAAAAAAGCAAAAACAAAAGTTTTTATAAAAGCATAGGATAAATGAAACGGAATAAAGTCTAATTGTACTCCAGTTATATAATCTTCAAGCGTAGTAAAACCACCATAAACACAAGCTGCCATGCCTCCAATAATTCCTAAAAAGATAGCGATAGAAATAGCAAAAGGATATAGCATAAGTGCTATAACTTTAGGGAATACTAAATAATTTAATGAGTTTATTCCCATAACTTCTAATGCATCTATTTGCTCTGTAACTCTCATAGTACCAATGCTAGACGTAATAAATGACCCAACTTTTCCAGCCATAATAATAGAAATAAATGTTGGAGCAAACTCTAATATAATGGATTGCCGAGTTGCAAAACCAACTAAATATTTTGGTATTAATGGATTTGTAATATTTAAAGCGGTTTGAATTGTAACAACACCACCAACAAAAAAGGCTATAAAAGCAACAATCCCTAAAGAACTGATAATAAGATCGTCAATGTCTTTTAAGATAAGATGTTTCATCACAGACCATTTTGTTGGTTTGCGAAACATCTCTTTAATCATCAAAAAATATTTTCCAATATTATGGAGGTAATTCATATTTATTAAGTTAGTGCTAAAGTAAAAAAAATACTATTAGTTATTTTAAATAATAAAATTTTAAAAATCTTATTTTTTGAAAGGATTAAAACAGGTCTTTTACATCTATATTGGTTTTTTCAATATAGTTTAGTAACTCGTCTTTACCAATACTTTTTGAAGAAGACGTAATAAAATAGTTTGGCATGTCTTCCCAAGTTTCCAAAAGGATTGCTTTATAGATTTCAATATGGTTTTCTATAGCTTTGGGCTTCAATTTATCTACTTTAGTAAAAACAATCGAAAACGGGATTTGATGCTCGCCTAACCATTCCATGAATTTTAAATCGATAGGTTGAGGTTTATGCCTAACATCAATAAGAACAAAAGCAGATACTAATTGTTTGCGTTGCTCAAAATATAAAGTAATAAATTTTTGAAATGTTTTTTTTGAAGATTTTGATACTTTAGCATAACCATAACCAGGTAAATCGACTAAATACCAATTTTTATTAATAATAAAATGATTTATTAGTTGCGTTTTTCCAGGTCTTCCAGAAGTTTTTGCCAAATTTTTTCGGCTTGTAAGCATATTTATTAACGAAGACTTGCCAACATTACTCCTACCAATAAAAGCATATTCAGGCAAGTTATTGCTGGGACATTTATTTACATCTTGATTGCTAATGACAAATTCGGCAGATTTAATTTTCATTTAAAAAATTACAAGTTTTAGTTTCAAAATAAGATGTATTAAGAAAGAGAATTATTAGTATTATATGTCTTTTTAAAGACTTAAAACTTTCTGTCAATTAACCATTGCAAAAGAATTTGGTTAAATTCTTTTGGGTGTTCCATCATAGCTGCATGCCCACATTTGTCAATCCAGAACAAGTCGGAATCTGGTAAAAGCTCTTGAAAAACCTCTGCGACTTCAGGTGGAGTTACAACATCGTTTTTTCCCCAAATTATGCAAGTTGGTGTTTCAATTTCAGGAAGATCTTTAGACATGTTATGCCTTATAGCGCTCTTGGCAATAGCTAGGGTTTTTATAAGTTTATTCCTGTCATTTACAATTGCAAAAACGTCATCAACTATTTCTTTTGTAGCTATTTCTGGATCATAAAAAACCTCTTGAGCTTTTTTCTTAATAACATCATAATCACTTCTTTTCGTGTAGCCACTTCCCATGGCACTTTCATACAATCCTGAACTTCCAGTTATAACTAAAGCCTTAATTTTTTCAGGATACAATTTTGTGTGATATAAAGCAATATGTCCACCCAAAGAATTTCCTAGCAAAATAACCTTGTCATAATTCTTATAATTTATAAAATCATACAAATAATTTGCAAAGCTCTTTACATTAGTTTTTAAAAGAGGCATTATATATAGTGGTAACTCAGGAATAACAATCTTAAATCCGTTTTTGCTGAAAAATTCTGTAACGGCATCAAAGTTACTTAAGCCACCCATTAAGCCATGAAGGATTATAATTGGAGTGCCTTCACCAACTTCAATATAACTATAATCATCTTCTTTATTTAATGTGTATGCCATGTATTTAGTGTGGTATCTATAAAAACAAATCTACATAATTTTTATTTAAGAGATTCCATAGATTATTGAACATTGTTAATTAAAAACTTCATTTTTTAATCATTTGATTTATAGTGTTTAAAGAACTATAACTTCATGTTTTTAAACGAATTATTATGCATTTAATAGAAAATTATTAACAAAGTGGTAAAAAGTGGTAAAAAGTGGTAATTTTTTTATTAGATTTGAGTCTTATACAACTAAACCAATTTAACTTTGAATTCTCTTATAGGAACATACGAATGTAAAGTTGATGCTAAAGGCAGGCTCATGTTGCCTTCAGCATTAAAAAAGCAATTAACTCCTGTTGTTCAAGGTGGCTTTGTTTTAAAACGCGCTGTTTTTCAATCGTGTTTGGAGTTGTACCCAATGAATGAATGGGAAACTTTAATGCAAAAAGTAAATAAGCTAAATCGTTTTAAAAAGAAGAATAACGATTTTATTCGTCGCTTTACTGCAGGCGTAAAATTTATTGAGTTGGATGCTTCGGGACGTTTACTTGTTCCAAAAGATTTAATTGCTTTTGCAGGTATTTCCAAAGAAATCGTGGTGTCTTCGGCAGTTAATATTATTGAAATTTGGGATAAGGATAATTATGAAAAAGCTATAGACGATGCAGCGTTGGATTTTGCAGATTTAGCTGAAGAAGTTATGGGACAAGATGAAAATGGAGATGGAATATCATAATCCAGTATTGCTAAAGGAGACAGTTGAAGGTTTAAATATTATTGAAGATGGAGTTTATGTTGATGTAACCTTTGGTGGTGGAGGACATAGCAGAGAAATCTTAAAACGTTTAGGAAAAAACGGAAGATTAATAGCATTCGATCAAGATCAAGACGCTCTTTTAAATACAATTGATGATAGCAGGTTTACGCTAATTAATGAAAATTTTAGACATGTAAAACGGTTTTTAAGATTTCATGGTGTAAAAACAGTTGACGGTATTCTTGCTGATTTTGGAGTGTCTTCACACCAATTTGATGTGGCAGATCGTGGGTTTTCTACACGATTTGAAGCAAATCTCGATATGAGAATGAATCGGCAGGAAACACTATCGGCGTACACAGTTGTTAATGAATATGACGAGCAGCAATTAAGACAAGTATTTTGGCAATATGGCGAATTGAGAAATGCACCAGCTTTAGCAAGAACAATAATAGCCGAAAGAAAACATGGAGAGATAAAAACGACAGAACAGTTAAAGAGTGTGTTAAAAAAATATCTCCCAGATTATCGTAAAAACAAAATTTTGGCCCAAATCTACCAAGCTATTAGAATAGAGGTAAATCAAGAGATTGAAGTATTAATAGAATTTTTGCTTCAAACTCCAGATTTATTAAAAGAAGGAGGCAGATTGAGTGTTATATCCTATCATTCTTTGGAAGATAGATTAGTAAAACGATTTATTAGGAGCGGAATGTTTAAAGGTGAACCAGAAAAAGATGTGTTTGGCAATTTTAGTGTTCCATTAAAGAGGATAGGGAAATTAATTATTCCAACTCAAGACGAAATAGATTTAAACAATAGGGCAAGAAGTGCAAAATTAAGAATAGCAGAAAAACTATAATAATATAAAAAACTATAAATCTTTTCCCTTTGGGAAAATGTCCGAAGGACAAAAGGGCTTATGAAAAAAAGCATAAACAGCATTTTAAGAGGAAAATTTTTAATAAGCGAAGATTCGTTTAAGAATTGGAAGCTCCTACTTTTTTTATCATTTCTCGCAATTATTATGATAGCAAGTTCGCATAGTGCAGATAGAAAAGTATATGAGATTGCAAAATTAAACGAAGAAGTTAAAGAGTTGCGATCAGCTTTTGTAGATGGACGCTCTATGTTAATGAAGCTTAAAATGGAATCTTCGGTAGTAAAAAAATTAGCAAATAAAGGTTTGTCTCCATCAGAGATACCACCAAAAAAAATAAAAGTAAAACCACAAAATTAAAATTTAAACTTGGCAGTAAACGAGAAAAACATATTAAACCGATTGTATTTTGTAGCAGGATGTATGTTTATCTTCTCACTTCTGGTGGTTTATAAGTTGGTTGACATACAATTTGTTCATGGTAATCAATATCGAGAATTAGCTGATAAAAGAACTGTAAAGAATGTTATTATTCCTGCAAACAGAGGTAATGTATATTCTGCAGATGGTAGTTTATTAGCAACATCAGTTCCAAAATATGATATTAGAATAGATGCCATTACGCCTTCAAATAAAAACTTCGAAAAATACTTAAAACCATTGTGTGATGCTTTATCTAAATTTCACGGAAAATCTTCAGCATATTATCAACAAAACATTAGAAAGGCAAGAGCTAATAAAAACAGGTATTATTTGTTAGCTAGAAATCTTGGGTATTCCAATTATTTGAAATTTAGAAACTTTCCATTATTAGAATTGGGAGCTTTTAGGGGAGGATTAATTGTAGAGCAAACTACTAAACGCGAACATCCAATGGGAGGAATTGCACAACGTACTATTGGTTACGAAAGAATTGATGAAGATGGTAATGTAACGCGACCAGGAATAGATGGTGCATTTGGCGTAAAATATTTAAGAGGAACAGATGGAAGACGTTTAAAACAAAAAATAGGGAAAGGACAATGGAAACCTATTCAGGATTTTAATCAAGTTGAACCACAAGATGGTTACGATATATATACAACAATAGATGTCAATATCCAAGACATTTCGCATCATGCACTTTTAGAACAACTTGAATATTATAGTGCAGATCATGGAAGTGTAATAGTAATGGAAACCAAAACAGGCGAGATTAAAGCAATCTCAAATCTTGGTCGTACATCTAAAGGTACTTATTATGAACGATTGAATTATGCTGTAGGAGAATCACACGAACCTGGATCTACATTTAAACTAATGGCTATGGTTGCTGCGCTTGAAGATAAGGTAATCGATACTAGTGATGTTGTAGATACCGAAAAAGGTGTGCTCTCTTTTTATGGTCGTAAAGTAAGGGATTCTAAACATGGAGGTTATGGTAAAATTTCAGCTTCAGAAGCATTTGAAATGTCTTCAAATACAGGAATGGTAAAACTCATATATAATAGTTATAAAAACAACCCTTCAAAATTTGTGGACAGACTCTACAAAATGGAATTAAATAACACTTTGGATTTACCAATAATTGGTGAGGGAAAACCCAAAATAACCCATCCTTCCGACAAAAAAAATTGGGACGGATTAGATTTGCCATGGATGGCATTTGGTTATGGTGTTTCCCTAACTCCTTTACAAACCTTAACATTTTATAATGCCATAGCTAATGATGGCGAAATGGTAAAACCTCGTTTTTTAAAAGCCGTAAAAGAATTTGATAAAACGATTGTTCCTTTCGAGAAAGAAGTTATTGATCCTTCAGTATGTACAGTAGAAACAGCAAAGAAAGTAAAACAAATGATGAAGAATGTTGTTGAGAAAAAACATGGTACGGCTCATAATATTTATTCGCCAAATTTTTCAATGGCAGGAAAAACTGGAACCTGTCAAACAGAATATTGGATAGAATCCGGTAGATATATTTCTTCGTTTGTTGGTTATTTCCCAGCTGAAAACCCGAAATATTCATGTATAGTAGTTATACATAAACCTGATACCAAACTAGGCTATTATGGTAATATTGTTGCGGCTCCAGTATTTAAAAAAATTGCACAAAAAATATATACAGATACTCCAATTATTGATACTGTTGAAGATTTAGATGAAAAGTACACCATTGTAGAAAAAAGTTATGAAACCTACTTTGATGTAGCACAAAAATACAAAACAATAATGCCAAATGTAGAAGGAATGCCAGCTATGGACGCTATTACATTGCTTGAAAACATGGGAATGAAAGTTAAACTTATTGGAAGCGGAAACGTAATTAAGCAATCGGTTGCCAAAGGAATAAAAATAAAGAAAAATCAAATAGTAGTATTAGAATTGTCTTGATAGAATTAAAAAACATATTGTATAAAGTTACCCTAAACGCTGTTGTAGGTAGCACAAATATTGCGATAAACGAACTTCATTTCGATTCTCGAAAAATTGCTGCAAAAGATGTGTTTGTTGCTATTATTGGTTTTAAATATAATGGGCATGATTATATAGATACTGCAATACAACAAGGTGCAATAGCAATTATATGCGAAAAAATTCCAGATAACATTATTGATAATGTGGCTTATGTTGAGGTAGATAACTCTCATAAAGCATTGGCTATAATGGCTTCAAACTACTATGAAGTACCTTCAGGAAATTTAAAACTAATTGGTATTACTGGTACTAATGGAAAAACTACAGTTGCGACCTTATTATATCAATTATTTAAAAAAGCAGGTTTTAAGGTTGGATTAATTTCAACAGTCAAAATTTTTGTCGATGATAAAGAGTATGTCGCAACACTTACAACACCAGATTCTCTATTAGTTAATAAGTATTTAACCGAAATGAATACTGAAAGTGTTGAGTTTTGCTTTATGGAAGTAAGCTCCCATGGTATCCATCAAAACAGGACTGAAGGATTACAATTTTCAGGTGGAGTTTTTACGAATCTAACACACGATCATTTAGATTATCATCACTCTTTTGCCCAATATCGTGATGTTAAAAAATCATTCTTCGATAAACTGCCAAAATCTGCATTTGCATTAATAAATATTGATGATAAAAACGGATTGATAATGATGCAAAATACGGCATCAAGAAAATATACTTATGCCTTAAAGAGTTATGCCGATTATAGAGCACAAATACTCGAAAATCAATTAAACGGTCTTCTGCTTAAAATAAACGATAACGAAGTTTGGTCTAAACTCATAGGCAATTTTAATGCATACAACCTACTTGCTATTTATGGTACAGCTGATTTATTGGGTTTAGAAAAAGATGAAATACTTCGCTTAATGAGTGAGTTGGATAGCGTAACTGGAAGATTTCAATATCTAATATCGAATGAGATAACTGCCATAATTGATTATGCACATACACCAGATGCTCTAAAAAATGTATTGGAAACCATAAATAGTATTAGAACTAAAAATGAAGAATTAATTACTGTTGTAGGATGTGGTGGAGATAGAGATAAAACCAAAAGACCTAAAATGGCAAATATTGCTTCTGTATTAAGCACAAAAGTCATTTTTACCAGCGATAATCCAAGAACCGAAAGTCCAGAAGCTATTATAGCTGAAATGGAAGTTGGTGTAGAACCACAAAACTATAAAAAGACGATTTCTATAGTTGATAGAAAACAAGCAATAAAAACGGCTTGTCAATTGGCGCAACCAAGCGATATCATTTTAATAGCTGGAAAAGGACATGAAACTTATCAAGAAAGAAATGGGAAACGTACCGATTTTAATGATTATAAAATAGTTGAAGAATTTTTAAAACAATTGCAAAAGTAAGATGCTATATTATTTATTCGAATATTTAGAAAAAGAATTCCAATTTCCTGGAGCTTCACTCTTTGGGTTTATAACTTTTAGAGCTGCACTAGCAATAATCCTTTCCTTGCTTATTTCTACAATTTATGGAAAACGAATCATAAATTATTTGCACAAAAAACAAGTGGGAGAAACCATTCGCGATTTAGGTCTCGAAGGACAACAAGAAAAGGCTGGAACGCCAACAATGGGTGGACTTATTATAATACTAGCGACGTTAATTCCAGTAGTATTGGTAGCCAAATTAGACAACATTTATATCATTCTTCTTATTGTAACTACTGTTTGGATGGGAACAATTGGGTTTATTGATGATTATATCAAAAAATTTAAAAAAGATAAAGAAGGATTAAAAGGAAAGTTCAAAGTATTAGGTCAAATAGGTCTTGGAATTATTGTTGGGACAACATTGTATTTTCATCCACAAGTCACAATAAAAGAAAAATTGCCAATTGCCGAACAACAACAAATTTTGGCTGCCGATTCTAACGTCTCACCATCAAAACTTTTTAAAGCTGAAGAGCGTTCCACAAAAACCACTATTCCGTTTGTGAAGCAAAATGAATTTGATTACGCAAGTTTAATAACTTGGATAAGTCCAGAACTTTCAAAATATGCATGGCTAATTTTTATTCCATTAGTTATTTTCATTATCACAGCAGTATCTAACGGAGCAAATCTCACAGATGGAATTGATGGTCTCGCAGCTGGAACTTCGGCTATAATTGTACTCACTTTAGGGATTTTTGCTTGGGTGTCTGGTAATATCATTTTTTCCGATTATCTCAATATTATGTACATACCAAGAGTGGAAGAAATTACGATTTATATCGCAGCATTTGTAGGAGCACTTATAGGGTTTCTATGGTACAACACCTATCCAGCGCAAGTGTTTATGGGAGATACAGGAAGTCTAACTATTGGCGGAATTATAGCTGTAATAGCAATTGCAGTTAGGAAAGAATGGTTAATCCCATTATTGTGTGGCATTTTTTTAGCAGAAAATTTATCAGTAGTAATGCAAGTAAGTTGGTTTAAATATACGAAGAAGAAATATGGTGAAGGACGACGCATTTTTAGGATGTCGCCATTACATCATCATTATCAAAAAACTGGTTATCATGAAAGTAAAATTGCAACTCGATTTTGGATTATAGGAATTTTGCTCGCAATTCTTACAATTGTGACATTGAAAATTAGATAAAAATATTTATGAATTAGGATTTACGATTTACGAATGAATTAATGAAAGAGGCTTTAAAAAATAGAACAAAAAGATTTGCATCAGATTGTTGGCATTTGTGTACAAAGTTTCCTGTTTCAAGAAAGTATAATGCTTTTTGTAACCAATAGATAAAATGTTCTAGTTCTGTTGGAGCAAATTATAGAGCAGCATGTAGAGCAAAATCTACTGCAGATTTTATCAATAAGCTAAAAATTGTTGAAGAGGAGACAGACGAAAGCATGTATTTTTTAGAATTGCTTATAGAAGTAAGTGATAAAGAGCATTTGGAACTAAAAAGATTGCATAAGGAAGCTAACGAATTGCTATCAATTGTTGTGGCTTCAATTAAAACAATGAGAAAACGTAAATAGTGAATCAAAAATCAAAAATCGTAAGACGATTAGTCATATTAGGAGCAGGAGAAAGCGGTGTTGGTACAGCACTTTTAGGACTGGAAAAAGGATTTGAAGTTTTTGTTTCAGATAAAGGAAATATAAAAGAAAAATATAAAGAAGTTCTTATACATAATGAGATTGAATGCGAAGAAGATCAGCATACGGAACATAAAATTCTAAATGCTGATGTGGTAATGAAAAGCCCTGGAATTCCAGATGAAGTTGCAATAGTAAAAAAGTTGGTTGAACATAACATTTCTGTAATATCTGAAATTGAATTTGCTTCACAATTTACAGATGCAAATATTATAGGAATTACTGGAAGCAATGGTAAGACTACAACAACAATGATGATTCATCATATGTTAACTAATGCCGATTTTAATGCTGGTATTGCTGGAAATATTGGAGATAGTTTTGCTAGACAAGTTTCAAAAAGCAATTATGAGCATTACGTGTTAGAGTTGAGTAGTTTTCAGTTAGATGGCATCGAAAAATTTAAACCACACATTGCCATTATTACCAACATTACACCAGACCATTTAGACAGATATGACTATAAGTTTGAAAACTACATTGCTTCAAAATTTAGAATTGCAATGAATCAAACCAAAGATGATTATCTTATTTATGATGCTGACGATGAAGTGATAGTAAATTACTTAAAAATGAATCCAGTTCAATCTATATTATTACCATTTTCATTAGTAATTAAGGTAGATAATGGTGCGTATTTAGAAGATAACAATATAAAAATAACAATAAAAAATAACCAAATAATTATGCCAACAGCAAACTTAACTTTAGAGGGAAAACATAATATAAAAAATGCCATGGCAGCTTCAACTGTAGCGCATTTATTAAAAATAAGAAAGCACACTATTCGTGAGAGTTTAGAAAATTTTCAAGGGGCAGAACATCGATTGGAGCATGTACTTCGAATAAATAAAGTGCAATACATAAATGACTCTAAAGCAACAAATGTAAATGCAACATATTATGCTTTAGAAAGCATGGATGCTCCAACAGTTTGGATTGTTGGTGGTGAGGATAAGGGTAATAATTATAATGGATTATTTCCTTTTGTAAACGAAAAAGTGAAGGCAATTATATGTTTAGGTGTTGATAACAGAAAGTTGTTTCAAACATTTGGGAACATGGTAGATATTATAGTAGAAACCCAGTTTATGAGTGAAGCCATTAAAATAGCTTATAAAATAGCCGAAGCTGGAGATAATGTGTTATTGTCACCAGCTTGTGCAAGTTTTGATTTATTTGAAAATTTTGAAGATAGAGGAAGACAATTTAAAGAAGCAGTTAGAAAACTATAAACAATATAACTATAATAATTCTCCCCTTTGGGGAGATGTCCGCAGGACAAATGGGCTAATGCAAACATTATTTAATAACATAAAAGGAGATCGTTTAATTTGGGCTATTGCAGCATTGCTTGCAATATTCTCGTTCCTTCCTGTTTATAGTGCAGCGAGTAATCTGGCATATATAAGTGGAAATGGTGATACCTTTAACTATTTTATTAAACATTTTGTACACCTCTTTTTAGGATTTTCAATAATGTATGGTGTCCATAAAATTCCATATCGCTATTTCAGAGGTTTATCTATGGTAATGATTCCTGTTATTTTGGTGTTGTTGTTCATTACAATGTTTCAGTCAAATCCATCCGAAAGCTTAACCAATGCAAAGCGTTGGATTAGTGTTCCTTTTGTTGGGTTTACATTCCAGACTTCAACATTAGCATCAGTAGTATTAATGGTTTATGTAGCTAGATACTTATCTAAAATTAAAGATAGAATAGTCACTTTTAATGAAACTATTATACCTTTATGGTTGCCTGTATTTTTAGTATTAGCTTTAATTCTTCCAGCTAATTTTTCAACAGCAGCTATTATGTTTACAATGGTAATGGCATTAGCATTTTTAGGAGGTTATCCTATTAAATATTTAGGCTTAATTGTAATAACAGGTGTTGCAGCGTTTTCAATTTTTATTCTTGTTGCCAAAGCTTTTCCAGATGCAATGCCAAACAGAGTAGATACTTGGATGAACAGAATAGAGAGCTTCACCAATGGAGAAGTTACTGAAGCCGATTACCAAATAGAGAAAGCCAAAATTGCTATAGCCTCTGGTGGTATTCAAGGAGTAGGACCAGGAAAAAGTATTCAGAAGAATTTTTTACCCCAATCATCATCCGATTTTATTTATGCGATTATAGTTGAAGAATATGGACTTATTGGAGGATTAATTTTAATGTTACTTTATTTATTGCTACTGTTTAGAATAGTAATTGTGTCTCATAAGGCTGAAACGCTTTTTGGTAAACTATTAGTAATAGGAGTTGGTTTACCAATTGTTTTTCAAGCATTAATAAATATGGCTGTTGCAGTAGAATTATTTCCAGTAACTGGACAAACATTGCCACTAATAAGTAGTGGAGGAACATCTATTTGGATGACGTGTTTGGCAATTGGAATTATTTTAAGCGTTAGCGCAAAACGTCAAGAGATAAAAGAACAGGAAGAAAATTTAGACAACCCATTAGAGATTTTGAGTGAAACTATCTAAAATTACGATTTGAGATTTTAGAATTACGATTTATTAAATGAAACGAGCAAGTTAAAAGCTTTCTCAACCAGAGAAATGATTAATAATGAACAGCATGTGACCATTGAAAACAATAAGAATAAACACATGAAAGAAATATTAAAAAAACGAACTAAAAAATATGCTGCTGATTGTTGGCATCTGTGTACAAAATTTCCTGTTTCAAGAGAGTATAATGCCTTTTGTAATCAATTAATAAGATGTTCTAGTGCTGTTGGAACTAATTATAGAGCAGCTTGTAGAGCGAAATCTACGACTGATTTTATTAATAAATTAAAAATAGTAGAGGAAGAAACAGATGAAAGCATGTATTTTTTAGAGTTACTTTTAGAGGTAAGCGATAAAGAACATTTAGAAATGAAAAGATTACATAAAGAAGGAAATGAATTATTATCGATTGTTGTCGCATCAATCAAAACAATGAGAAATCGTAAATCGTGAATCGTAAATCTAAAATATATAAAATCATTTTATCTGGCGGAGGAACTGGAGGACATATTTATCCTGCAATCTCGATTGCTAACGAATTAAAATCCCGTTTTCCAAACGCAGAGTTTTTGTTTGTTGGAGCAAAAAATAAAATGGAAATGGAAAAAATACCACAAGCTGGATATAAAATTGAAGGACTTTGGATTTCTGGCATTCAACGTAAGCTAACACTTAAAAACATATCATTTCTTTTTAAGCTTATAAGTAGTTTGTTTAAGTCAAGAAAAATATTAAATGCATTTAAACCAGACGTAGCAGTTGGCACAGGTGGTTTTGCAAGTGGTCCATTATTACAAATGGCAGTTTCTAAAAGAATACCGAGTTTAATTCAAGAACAGAATTCTTATCCAGGAATTACAAATAAGATACTGGCAAAAAAAGCAAATAAAATATGTGTGGCTTATGATGGTTTAGAGCATTTTTTTCCAAAGAATAAAATAATAAAAACAGGAAATCCAGTACGACAAGATATATTAAACATAGACAATAATTCAATAGAAGCTAAAGATTATTTTAAACTTAAACATAATAAAATTACGCTTTTAATTATTGGAGGAAGTTTAGGAGCAAGACGAATAAATCAATTAGTAGAGGATAAGTTGGAGTTTTTTCAAACCCAAAACGTGCAAATTATTTGGCAATGTGGCAAGTTGTATTATAACGCATATAAACAATATAATGATCAAGAGTATGCACAAGTACATGCCTTTTTGAATAGGATGGATATGGCTTATGGAGCAGCAGATATTATCATTTCAAGAGCAGGAGCAAGTTCGGTTTCCGAATTATGTGTAGTAGGAAAGCCAGTAATTTTTATTCCATCTCCAAATGTTGCAGAAGACCATCAAACCAAAAATGCAAATGCTATTGTAGAAAAAGAAGGAGCGATTTTAATTAAAGAAGAAGATTTAGAAATAGACTTCGAAAATAAGTTTTCACAATTGGTGAATTCGCAGGAAAAACAACAAGAATTAGGGGTAAACATAAAAAAATTAGCTTTGGTTAATGCAACAAAAGATATAGCAGACGAAGTTGAAAAGCTTTTGAATAAAGACAATTAATAACTATAAAATTTTTCCCTTTGGGAAAATGTCCGAAGGACAAAAGGGTATGAATTTAAACAGCATACATAACATTTATTTTATTGGCATTGGTGGTATTGGCATGAGTGCACTTGCTCGATATTTTGTTGCTAATAAAAAGAATGTTGCTGGTTACGATAAGACTCAAACAGAAATTACAAACCAGCTTGAAGAACAAAATATTATAGTTCATTATGAAGATGATGTAAACAATATCGATAAACGTTATTTAAACCCAGAAACCACTTTAGTAGTTTACACACCTGCTATTCCAAAAAACAATAAAGAACTTACATACTTTTTAAATAATAGTTTTCAGGTTTTAAAACGTTCTCAAGTTTTAGGTTTAATTACTAATAACAAAACGTGCATTGCAATAGCTGGAACACATGGTAAAACAACTACCACAAGTATTTTAGGGCATTTGTTAAAAGAATGTAATGTTGAAGTTACAGCATTTTTAGGAGGAATAAGTGAGAATTATAATTCTAATCTCATTCTTGAGGGTAATAAAGTTTTTGTAGTTGAAGCCGATGAATTTGATCGTTCATTTTTAACATTATCTCCAGATTTTGCTTGTATAACATCTATAGATGCAGACCATTTAGATATTTATGGTAAAGCGGAAGACTTAGAAAAATCATTTATAGCATTTACAAAAAAATTAAAACCTAATGGAAAACTATTCGTAAAAAAAGGATTGCCAATAAAAGGCATTACTTATGCTCTTGAAGAAGATGCAGATTACACAGCTACAAACATAAAAATAAAAAAAGGAGTTTATATGTTTGACGTTAAAACACCGAGTCAAAATATTGAAAATTTAAAATTTAACCTACCAGGTAGACATAATTTGTCGAATGCATTAATTGCACTGGCAATGGCTGTAGAATTTGGTTGCTCTCCTTACAGTCTTGCCAGCGCATTAGCATCTTACAAAGGTGTAAAGCGCAGATTTACTTATCAAATTAAAACAGAAAAATTAATATTTATAGACGATTATGCGCATCATCCAACAGAGATAAATGCAGTATATCAAGCTGTGGGCGAGATGTATCCTAACCGAAAAGCATTAGTGATTTTTCAACCACATCTATATAGTAGAACACGGGATTTTGCAGATGAGTTTGCACAAAGCTTGTCACAATTTGATACAGTATTGTTGTTAGATATTTATCCAGCTCGTGAATTGCCAATCGAAGGTGTTACATCACAATGGTTATTAAGTAAAATAAATAACATAAACAAGAAGCTCATTTTGAAATCTGAAATCGTTTCAGAAATAAAAAAGAATAATGCGCAAATTATCTTAACTCTAGGAGCTGGAGATATTGGAGCAGAAGTAAAACATATTAAACAAGAATTAGACATTGCGAGTTAACTGGAATTACATAAAGGCATTGGTTTTATTGGTGTTGGTAAGCTTTTTGTTTGCTTTTTCAACAAAGCGAAATGCAGAGCGAAATCTTACTAAAATTGATATAAACTTTATTGGAGAAGACAATTTATTTATCACTCATGAAATGGTTAATAAATTGTTAATACAAAATGAACAGGACGTTACGAACGTGGCTAAAGAAATTTTAGATTTGAATGAGTTAGAAACTGCCCTAAATTCTAATTCCATGATTAAAAAAGCACAAGTATATCTTACTGTAAATGGTGAGGTTAGAGCAGATGTTATTCAGCGCAAACCCATAGCAAGGGTAAGCACAAATGCATTTTATTATATAGATGATGAAGGCTTATTTATGCCTTTATCTAAAAATTATACAGCTCGTGTGCCTTTAGTTAAAGGTTATGTCGAAAAAAACAACCTGAATACTATTTTTAAAATAGCAGATAAAATATATAGAGACCCATTTTTAAAAACACATATCGTAGAGATTTATCAAAAACAAGATAACACGATAATACTCAAAACTAGAGTGTTAGATTTCGAAATTGTTATAGGAAATTTAGATAGGTTAGATAAAAAAATAAACAATTTTAAAGCCTTTTATCAAAAAGCAAAAAAAGATAGAACGCTAAAAAAATATAGTAAAGTGAATTTACAATTTGAAAACCAAGTGGTATGTACTAAAAAGTAAACGATGGAGAGCAAAAAAATTTCAGTAGGATTAGACATAGGAACAACAAAGATTGTGGCTATGATAGGTCGCAAAAACGAATACGGTAAATTAGAAATTCTTGGTATTGGTAGATCAAAAAGTTTAGGTGTTCATAGAGGTGTTGTTAATAATATAACACAAACCATCCAATCTATACAGCAAGCAGTACAAGATGCCGAAACCGAATCTGGTGAAACAATTCAAGAAGTTATAGTAGGTATTGCAGGACAACATATTAGAAGCCTTCAGCATAGTGATTACATTACTCGAGCAAATTCTGAGTTGGTTATAGACGAAGACGATATTGATCTTTTAGTTAATCAAGTACATAAACTTGTTATGTTACCAGGCGAAGAAATTATTCATGTATTACCACAGGATTATAAAGTTGATGGGCAAGCCGAAATAAAAGAACCAATAGGAATGTATGGCGGACGACTAGAAGCCAATTTTCATGTTGTGGTAGGACAAGTATCTTCTATTAGAAATATTGGTCGCTGTGTTAAAAGTGCTGGTTTAGAATTAGAAGGTATAACATTAGAGCCTTTAGCATCAGCAAATGCGGTATTAAGCCAAGAAGAAAAAGAAGCAGGAGTGGCTTTAATTGATATTGGTGGAGGAACAACAGATTTAGCAATTTTTAGAGATGGCATAATTCGTCATACGGCTGTTATACCTTTCGGCGGAAATGTCATAACAGAAGATATTAAAGAAGGCTGTTCTATAATAGAAAAACAAGCAGAATTATTAAAAATAAAATTTGGATCGGCTTGGCCAGGAGAAAATAAAGACAATGAAATTGTTTCAATTCCTGGATTAAGAGGTAGAGAACCAAAGGAAATTACTTTAAAAAACCTTTCTAAAATTATACATGCTCGAGTAGTAGAAATAGTAGAACAAGTATATGTAGAAATTAAAAACTATGGTCACGAAGAGCAAAAGAAAAAACTTATTGCTGGAATTGTATTAACAGGAGGAGGAAGCCAATTAAAACATTTAAAACAGCTTGTAGAATATATTACAGGAATGGATACTAGAGTAGGTTATCCCAACGAACATTTAGCTGGAGACAGTGACGATGAAGTCACAAGCCCTTTGTACGCAACTGCAGTTGGATTGGTAATGGATGGTTTGCGAAGACAAGAAAAAAAATGTTTGGAAAAGGTTGAAGAAGCAACGCACCAATTTGGAGAATACGATGATGAAAATAATGAACAAGGACAGCCAAAAAAAGAGAGAAAATCATTTTTAGATAAATTAACTGAACGCGTAAAAGATTTTTTAGACAACGCAGAGTAAAAAACATAATTAATTAATCAACAATATTGAACAAAAACAAAACCAGTAAATCTAATTTTATGAGTAGCAACAAAAATATTGGTAATATAACCTTCGATTTACCAAAAAATCAATCTAACGTCATCAAGGTAATTGGTGTTGGAGGAGGAGGAAGCAACGCTATAAACCACATGTTTCAACAAGGTATTAAAGGTGTTGACTTTGTAATTTGTAATACAGATGCACAAGCTTTGCAAAATAGTGGTGTGCCTAACAAAATTCAACTAGGAGTAAATCTAACCGAAGGGTTAGGTGCTGGTGCTAATCCAGAAATTGGCGAGCAAGCTGCTGTCGAAAGCCTTGAAGACATTCGTCGCATGTTAGATACCAATACAAAAATGGTGTTTATAACTGCTGGAATGGGAGGAGGAACAGGAACAGGTGCAGCTCCTATTATAGCCGAATTAGCAAAAGAAATGGATATTTTAACAGTAGGAATTGTGACTATGCCTTTCCAATTCGAAGGGAAGATTCGTACCGAACAAGCTCAAAAAGGTGTTGAAATTTTACGAGAGCATGTAGATTCTTTAGTTGTAATAAATAATAATAAACTTCGTGAAGTTTATGGCAACCTTGGGTTTAAAGCTGGTTTTTCTAAAGCAGACGAAGTGCTTTCTACTGCTTCAAGAGGAATAGCCGAAGTAATAACACATCACTACACACAAAACATCGATTTGCGTGATGCAAAAACAGTTTTGAGTAATAGTGGCACAGCTATTATGGGCTCAGCCACTTCTTCAGGTTCTAATCGTGCACATGATGCCATTTTAAAAGCTTTAGATTCTCCGTTATTAAATGACAATAAAATTACTGGAGCCAAAAACGTATTGTTGCTTATCGTTTCTGGTGCCGAAGAAATTACTATTGATGAAATAGGAGAAATTAACGATCACATTCAAGCCGAAGCTGGTTATGGAGCGAATATTATTATGGGAGTTGGAGAAGACGAAACCCTCGAAGATGCTATTTCTGTTACTATAATTGCTACTGGTTTTAATGTAGAACAACAAGATGATATTACGAATACTGAAGCTAAAAAAGTGATACACTCTTTGGTAGAAGACAATCCAACTACCGAACAAGATTTAACTACCGAAAGAGAACCAGCCATTATAACACCTGATATCATTTTGGAAAATGATGAAGAAAAAATCATTCATACCTTATTAGCTGATGAAGACATTGAAATGGATTTGGTAAAAAGCACAGAAGAGATTAAGAATATGGAGGTAATTTATGATGAAGTATTATTAGATGCTAAAGAGGCAGACTTTATAATTAATGAAGTTGTTTCAGAAGAATTGGTAGTTGATGACGCTCCAAAAGAACAAACCATGCTAACTTTCGATTTGCCAATATCCACATCTGAAACAAATATTGAAGAACCTTCAACTAATGAAGAAGTTTTGTTTGAGTTAGAAGAGAACGTAAAAGACATTCCTGTTAAAGATTATATAGAACTTATTACAGTGACTGAAGCTAATAAAGATGGCGAAACGCGTTATGCATTAGATGATTATATTGTTTTAGAATCGGCAATAAACGAAGGTGCAGAACAAGATGAAGTAGCCGTAGAAGTTGAAAAAGAAATAGTTTTTGAAAAGAAAGTTTTAGACGAAGTAAAAAAGGAGAAGAATTTAGCTGAAGAATTAGACCCAATAAATAGTCCAATTTCAGAATTGTTAAAAGAAAGAGCAGATGAGCGACGACAAACAATGAAAGACTTTAATTATAAATTTAATATCGCAAAAATTGATGACATAGAGAAAGAACCTGCTTATAAAAGGCAAGGTGTAGATCTTAAAGATGCACAACATTCATCAGAAACCGATGCATCACGATTATCTGTTGGATTAGATGAAAATGACGACATACAATTGCGAAGTAACAATTCTTTTTTACACGACAATGTAGATTAATAGCAAATCAAGTTAGTGTTTTAAACTTCGCATAAACCCGAAAATATTCCCTCAATTTTTTCGGGTTTTCTTTTGGTGAAGCCTTTTTGAAAAGCTAAAGCGCATTCAAAAAATTAAGCAGAACTAATCCCAATGAAAATTGGGATCTATGTATTTGTTTTCGGATATTTTTGTCATTCCCTCAAAGGAGGGAAGTTTTTTTCTTACTATCTTCGTGCAAAATATTAATTATGAGTTTACAACAAGAGCTGATGACTGCATTAAAAACAGCCATGAAAGCTAAAGACCAAACAGCTTTAACCGCTTTACGTGCTGTTAAATCTGCAATTTTATTGGTCAAAACTGAAAGTGGAGCTTCTGAAGAATTAACAGAAGAACAAGAACTAAAAATTCTTCAAAAACAAGTAAAA
>Ga0164320_10000017_pt1 | contig 42186 bp, 55 predicted proteins | sample GuaBasSediGuay11_FD_113736 | JGI IMG/M metagenome (GOLD analysis project Ga0164320, IMG submission 113736) | Subseafloor sediment microbial communities from Guaymas Basin, Gulf of California, Mexico - Guay11, Core 4567-28, 0-3 cm | ecosystem: Environmental > Aquatic > Marine > Hydrothermal...
ATTTAGCTACTGACTGTTCTCCTCTTGCGTATAATCTTAGTCTATGGAAGTCTCTCCATTGATTATAATATCTACAACTATTTCCGTCTCTTTTAAACCATTCATACTGAATAGCTTGTCCTATTTGTAATCCGAATTCATCAGTAGCTTTTTCTGAATCTGAAACAAATTGACTAGGAAATCCTGTAGATGATATGTTAATGTCTACTTTCTTCATCTAATAATTTCACTTATTGTACCTTTATTACTATACCTTGCAAAGTTAATCTTTATTTTTGAAACTTTTTGCTGCGGTATATATAGGTGTTTCTGACAAGCCATTATCGCCAAACCCGAAGATATACTAGCATCAAACTTAGTTCTATTGCTAATATCAAATTTTGCCCAATCTTCTAAAGTTCTTGTAAAAACGCAGTCACCCATTTCGTTATTTTCTTTCATTCCTATGTTTGCATCTATATAGGATTCTATAGCAGAAGCGTGTGCTTGTTTCACTGCTTCACTTGAGTTAGGAATTCCACCTAATTCTTTTTCTGTTTTTGATAATTTATTGTAATGTTTATCAGGTCTATTCATACAGTAACTTCTATACCCTCTGTTTTTAAAATGATATAATAATCTTGGTTTATTATTTTCAATTAAAATAGGCATTCCATAAAACACACAAGCCTTTAAAACATCTTCAAAAAATATCTCAGCAGTTTGTGGTCTAGCAATATATTCTAAGAAAAATTCATTACTAGGTGCATCGTCCATATTAAACATAGTTAATCCGTGAAGTGCTCCATTGGAACCACCGCCGCCAACAGTACCTGATATGTCATAACTATCACAACCAAATGCACCTATGTGTTTATTTCCCGGAGTTTTTTTACCATTAACTATTTCTATTCTATTTTGTAATTGTTTAGATGGGGTCCAAGAAACATAAAACCTTCCTCTTTGATTTGGTGTGAATTCAACTTTAGAATCTTTTATTCCATTCTTCCAAACTAAATCACCTCTAGTCAAGTGATGGTCTATTATTAAAGAATCATTATAATCTATCTGCTGATATATTTTAGTAAGATTAAATATTGATTGTTTACTTTCATCTCTAAATGCGTGTGATTCACTTCTAGGAAATTGTCTGTAAAATTCATTTAATGCATCAGGGTCTTTCTTTAAAGACTCAACTTCATTCTCCCAATAATCTATCGCACCTTGATATATTGCTTCACCATCTATTCCTTCGACCCCTTGTTCAGGATTTCTAAAAACAGGCATTCCATATCTATCAATAAACCCTTCCATATTCCATTCCATAGGGATGAAAAGTGAATACATTCCGCTTTTAGTTTGACCATTTGCGTTTCGTAATAATACATTTGAATTTGTATATAGGTTTTTAAAGTTGTCTCCCCCTTTATCTAAAGCATTAGATGTTGAACCCATCATACACTTACCTATAACTTTACTACCTAATCTTAAACAAGTTTTAGTTACCCTCCAATTGTTTAGAATGTTATTTGGTTTTATCCATTTACCACTTTCATCGTGAACTAATAACAAAAGCTTTTCACCATCATAACTATTGTCATCAGTATTTTTCCAATCTATAGTGGTATCTAATCCATACAACTCATCATCGGTTGTATCAAACATATTTTTTTTTGTAATCTTAGATGCGGGAATCCTAAACGCTAATTCTGTTTTAGGTTTATCCATACCATCCATAATAGGTTTAAAGAAGAAGGGTAATCTACTATTAATAGGAACCACTTTATCTGTAAACATTTTTTTAGCATCGGAACCTGTCTTAGATAAAATACCTACCCTTGAATCTTTAGCAAGTGTACCTGTATTAACACATTCAGATGATGACATAAAAGAAAAACCTGAACGTCTTATCTTTAGGTAAATCATTCCAAAACTTCTTTTGTCCGCTTTACAGGCTTCCCAAAAAATATAAAGTAATCTATTTGCTTCTCTAAAATCAGGATAACCTACATCAATGCTAGTCCACTGAAGATACATATAGTGAGCACCTGTTATATATGTAGGAATTCCATTTGACATAAACCAAAAGCCTTCCTCTCTTTTTTCAAACTCCTGTTCTATATAATCAACCCACCGGTCTTTAAACTCTGATGCCATTTCATTCCATTGAAATATAGAATTTATTTTATTTAAAGCGTTGGGGATAATATTTCTTTCCCAATATTGTTCTGATTTTTTCTTACTTCTTTGATATACAGTTTTGGGTGTTTTTGGAAGTGCAATTCTTAATCCTTGTATTGTAATTATATCACCTATTTGACCGGTCTTAGATATAACAATAAAATCATACTTTTGATTATACCCGTATTCCCACGTTTTAGCCTTGTTCTTAGACGTTAAAACATTTTTAGGTACAATACCGTCAAGTACATTAAATAGTTTATTTAGACCTTCTTTCTGCAAATCCTTGTTTTGTATCAGTTTTATTAACTCCTCTCTCTAATGATTCAATAGCTTCTTTTTCAGATTCAATTCTATTTAGAATTTCAAACGCATCAAATATGGCTAACTTCTTTGTAGCTGCTGCATTCTTTAATCTGTCAGCAGATAAATCATCTTCGGGGTCGTGTTTAATAATCGCTTCCTTCGCTACTTTTATCAGTTGTTCTACCGCTCTGTGACCTGCTTCTATTATTTTTAATTTTATTTCTTTTGATTTCATTTTTAATTCTTTTAGACTTTCTAATAGGTATTGGAGAACCATCGTGTTCGTTCCATTCATCTTCCCAATAAATATAACTCATAACATCATTGTTATTTGATGGTCAAACATTCTATAAAGCTTTTCCCCATCAATTTGAAACTCATATTCGCTTTCAGGTTTAAATGTAACTTTACAACCCTCGTTAACTCCTTGTTGTATTAAGTACTTATTAGGGTACTTAATCATACCTATCAAAGGTTCCTCGCTTAATGGTTTATATATGTAGCTATCCTCAACAGGAATAGGTTTTACAAAACAATATCTGTTTACTGAATTCCACTTCTTACCATTATGATAAGCAAAATATTGTTCTTCGTCTATAAAGAATAAGTCATCTTTAAAATAACTTCTCCCACTTTGAATTTTCCCTTGCATATCATTATAATATTTAAAAACATTATGATGCACAAGAAGGATGTCTCCTGCTTTTATAGGTCCATTATAATTTATCGGTAGTTCTACAACTTCCGCTTTACGATTTGAAAATCTTGAATCCTCTTGAGATGTGCTAATTATAAAATCAATATCTCCGTAGGTTTTAGTGTTATCGTATCTCTTCCCTTTTACAGGTCTTACAATAAAAGATGTTGGTGATTTCATAATTTAATTTATGAGCCACAACCAATACAATCTATATGTGAATCAGTTGGCTTGACTCCATTTAATTTCATTTCAATGTTGTGAATGTCATCAGCAATAGACATTTGCTCCATCCAATCTGATGTTGCTTCTTTCTGTTTTTTAAGAACCGACACTTTACTTTCAAGTTCTTTTCTTTCCTGCTCTGACATTTTATTAAAAGTTTATATTATACTCAACTGATATTGGCATAGTAGAAGTAAACTCTTTCCAAAGTAAAACTTCATCATCGTTTTGTATGTATATCAAGATAGAGTCTCTATCAATATCATACTTAATTAAATGTATAACATAGCTTCCATTTAAAATAACTTGACCTACTAAGTAGTGCATTGCACCTGACTTATAATCAGGTCCTACTGAAATTTTTCTAATATCCATTAATATACTCTAATTTCAATGTTACCTTGTGTAATGTCTAAGTTTTGATTTACAAAGTCTTGGTCCATTATATCAATAGTAATCTCTGCTTGAGATTTGTTATAACCTCCAAAGAAACACTGAACAATCTGACCTTTAGCACCACCATACCCATTTAACAACACTAGCACGTCTACCTCTTTCTGAAGTCCACCCATCTTTACTATTAATTGTCCTTGAGTATTATCAATCCAACCAAAAGATAAACCTGTTGTATTGCTTAATACTTTTTCCAATACAGTGTTAGCGGTTACTGAAAAGTTAGCTTCATAACTTGTATAAGGTAGCGATGTACCTCCTCCTGCATTTACCCATTCAGTTCTTATGTCTGTTCCACTAATTGCTTTAAGACCTAAGACTTGAGTTGTTGCAGTAGGTAAAGTTTCAGGTAATGAAATTACTTGTTCAACCCCTGCATCCGGTGCTTTAACAGTAACTGTTTGAACGGTTGCGGATTTACTTGAGCCTGTTCTAAATTCAACTCTACCACCTTCACTATTACTGTTTCCATCAAGTCTTAATACCCCATATGTTTCAGATGGACTTGTTTCATTACCTATTTTAACCGTAGCAATTTTGTTAACTGAATCTAAGTTGTAAGTGAATTGACTATCACCATCCAATAATCCGTTTGCATTATGGAATTGAATATTAGATACTGCACCACCCGGTGTTGCAGTAGCAGTAATAGCTAAATTTCCACCACCAAGAAGACTATTTCCATTAACTGTTTTAATGTTTGTCCCACTAACTAAAATATCTTGATAATCAAAGTCAACAATTTGTTGTGGTTCGTTTGGACCACCTGTTCTCATTGTTACCCCACTTCCTTCAAATCCAAAAGTTCCCGAAGCTGAAGAACTGCCAACTTTAATACTATTTACTGTACTAACTGATTGAGCACTTATGGTTAATGTTTTAACTCCTTGTGCATCAGTATTGACTGAACCTGATAAACCTGAACCTATTGAAACTTTGTCACTAAAAAATCCTGCTTGAGTATCTGCTGAATCATATTTAAACTTATCATTACTCCCACCACTAACTGTGGTCCATAAGGATGTATAAGGAGATGATGAGGTTGCAGCTTTATCAATAACTAATACTTGACCGGTTGCAGGTTCGTTTTCCGGTAATGCAACTGCATAGCTTTGTTTTGAAATTTGACCCGGTGTTGCCCAAGCAGCAAATTGACCCGAGCCAATTGCATCATAATATCTTGTCTCTCCATAGAAAGCACCTTCACCGGCTCCTGCAAATATATTTAACTGACCTTTAACTTCTTGTCCTTTACCAATATTGACTGCAGGATTTCCATATCCTTTTAAATCTACTGTAAAAAATTCACCTGCACCAAAGCTACCGCCATCGTTAAATTGAACTCCATTAACAGGTGCTCCGGGATTACCACCTGAAATACCTGAACCATCTATATTAATTAAGTTCCCTACTGCAGTTATTGTAATACCTCCCTTACCTGCTAAATCAATATCAGGTCCGGTTGCTCCATCAATAGTTTGGATACCTCCACCGCTACTACTGCCTGTAATAGTAATGTCGGTTCCGGAAGCACTAATACTAATGCCTCCGGCTCCTATTAAGTTTAAGTCACCCGTAAGGGTATTTAATGACTGAACGGAGGCAGAGCCTCCCGGTACTAATGCTAGAATATCTCCAATCCTATAATTTTTTGTAATCAACTCATTATCGACATCAGTACCTATTACCTTGTCGTTAATAGTAGGTATTGCATCTACAGGATATGTTGCTATTCTTGCCATTTTTTATTTTTCTTTTTCTAAAGCTTCTTGTTCCTTTGTGGTAACCTCTCCTGTTTGGGGATTGATTACCGCATCATCACCGTACTTTTCGGTTAGTTCTTTTTCGACTACTGAGTAGTCTGCTTTGACTTTGTCGATATTATCAACAATCTGTCTCTGTTGCAAAACAACATCACCAAGTTGCATTTTCAATTGGTTGAATGCGTTAAGCATTGATTGAACTTGTGTAAGTTCTTGTTCTGTTAATTTTTTACTTTTTGCCATTTGATTTATATTAAATTAATTATTAGTTACAAAGATATAAAATTTTCAGTTAGTTATTTAAACTCACAAGGGACTAAAGATATACAAGCGGTGTTTCCATCTTCGAAAGTTATCTTTAAATAAGGACTTTTGGCATCGGTAACAAACTCTTGGCTTTTAATACCCACTGCTTTGCCGTTAAAGAAAATATCACCACCACCATCTGCTCCTGCCGGACCTTGAGGACCCTGTGGACCTTGAGGACCTGTGCTTCCCGTTGCTCCTTTCGAACCGGTTGCACCCTGAGGTCCTTGAGGACCTGTGCTTCCCGTTGCTCCTTTAGCACCTGCCGGTCCCTGTGGACCCGTAGCACCTGTGCCTCCTGTATTTCCTTTAGGACCTTGAGGTCCCTCAGGTCCCTGTGGACCCGTTGACCCTGTATTTCCTTTAGCACCTGCCGGACCTTGTGGACCTACACTTCCTGTATTTCCTTTAGCACCTGCAGGTCCTTGTGGACCTGTTAATCCAATAGGTCCTTGTGGTCCTGTTCCTCCATCTTTTCCTGCAGGACCTTCCGGACCTTCCGGTCCTGTTGCTCCATCTTTTCCTGCCGGACCTGACGGTCCAACTGCTCCGGTACTACCTTTTGGTCCTGTCGGTCCAACTGCTCCGGTATCACCCTTAGCACCTGTATCACCCTTAGGACCTGTACCACCCGTGTCTCCTTTAGGACCTTGCGGTCCAACTGCTCCGGTACTACCCTTAGCACCTGCAGGTCCTTGCGGTCCTGCCGGTCCTTCCGGTCCTATTCCACCATTTTTACCATCTGCTCCCGCAGGTCCTTGTGGACCTACTGCACCTGTATTACCTTTTGCTCCTGTGTCACCTTTTGCTCCTGCAGGTCCCTGTGGACCTGTTAAACCTGTACTTCCTTTAGGACCTGTTGGTCCTTCGTCTCCTTGGTCACCCTTAGGTCCTTGAGGACCTGTTAAGCCTGTGCTTCCTTTAGGACCTGTTGGTCCTTCATCTCCTTGGTCTCCTTTAGGACCTTGTGGACCTGTTGGTCCCGTTAATCCAATTGGTCCTTGAGGACCTGTTGCACCGGTATCGCCTTTTGCTCCTGCTGCTCCTGTAGCACCCTTAGGACCTTCCGGACCTTCGGGACCTTGAGCACCATTCTTTCCGTCTGCTCCTGCCGGACCTGTACTTCCTTTAGGACCCTGAGAACCTGTATCCCCTTTGGGACCTTCGTCACCCGTGTCACCCTTTGGTCCTTGCGGTCCTTCCGGACCTGTTAACCCAATTGGACCCTGTGCACCGGTATCGCCTTTTGCACCCTGAGGACCGGTTTTACCAATATCCCCTTGCGGTCCTTCCGGACCTGCAGGACCTGTTAAACCGATAGGACCTTGAGCACCGGTATTTCCTTTAGGACCTTGAGCACCCGTATCTCCTTTTGCTCCGGTGTCACCCTGTGGTCCCTTAGGACCTTCCGGACCCTCCGGTCCTGTCAAGCCTATTGGTCCTTGAGCACCGGTATTTCCTTTAGGACCGGCTGCTCCCGTGTCTCCTTTAGGACCTTGCGGTCCTGTATTAGTAGGAAGTGTTACCGTGTTTCCATCGCTTATAGTAAGTTCTTCATTTACTACAGACAAAGTTTGTCTATCAACACAAAACTGAACTTCTTTTTTTTCTTCGTCAATAGTTACATTTGTCCCTTTACAACCAACAAAAGTTAAGGTGTCGTTATTTGATGCTGCTTTAATAATAGCTTTACCATCAGTTACATTTTTAAATATTGCCTGAGAAGAACCTTTGTCGTTGTTTGTAAGCGTAATTGTTTCGTCTGTGGTTTGGTTTAGCGTAAAGTCTCCTCCACCACTCATACCTGAACCTGCAGATAATGTAATTTTTTTATTGCTTACAGAAGCTGAGTTGTCTGTCCAAGATGCAGTTAATGTACCACCATCTTGTTGAGTAGCAGTTAAAGTCTTAGTTGTGTTACCGGTTACGGCAAGTTTTGTAATCTGATTGTTGTAAGCGTTATCCCAATTGGTGTTGGTTACGTTTGAAAGAACACCTGTATTAGAAAGTCTTAAAGAGCCATTTGAATATAAAGCCGAATCCACTAAATCAACAATAGTACCACCTCTTAATTCAAGTGGAGTTCTATTGAATGATGCACCCCTGTAGTCTTTAACGTAAAATATAAATTTATCGTTTACAGTTGTATTATCTCTTAACTCAAAAACAAAATTAATTGAATCAGAAGATGGTTGTTGAGCGTAGATTCTTGCACCATCATTATTTAAAGTCCAATCAAAACCTTTACCCGATGTTGGGAAAGTTCCTCCTAAGTCTTTAAATATTAAGTCAGCATTACTACCTAAGGTTACATTACCGTTTAAAGTAAGAGCACTGTTTGTTGTTGCTCCCCTTGAAGTAACTGTAGCCAAGGTATCAGATTCTCCCGGAACTTCAGCAAGAGTAATATACTTTGCTCCGTTAGTTAGCTGATTATTATTAGTTGGAATTGTCGTGCTCGTAAAAGCATTGGACCCCAATGACGTACCATTAACCTTAAGGTCATCAGTAACATCAATGGGTTCCTTAAACTTTATATATGCCATTTAGATTTAACTTCCTATTTTCTGAACCATTACCACAAGTGCTGCTGCCGCTTGTGCTTTTGCCGTTCTTACTGTTACATTATTTTTATCAGTTCTCTCTACCGTAACGTGAACGGTATCGAATGGACTTACATTTGAATATACCTGAACCATTACATTCTGTGAGTTAAGATTGTGATTAACAGTGAACGTATCACTACCACCAACCGTCTCGACATATTCTCTTTTAGTTTGACAAGCCTCAACTTCTGCACAGAAGTTTTTAACTTGACTTGCTCCGATAGCAATATCTGCATCTGATAAAGAAGTTACTCTACCTTTAGCATCAACTGTTATTGCAACAGACTTAGAAGCCGTACCTGCACTACCTGCAGTTACTTTATTTGGTAAACTTACCGCTCCTGCACTAACACTTAGTCCACCTGCAGTTGGGAAGTTAGCAATACCTTGAACTGTTGCAGTTGCAACATCAATGTTCTTGTTAATCTCTGTCCAATCTGCTGCACTTGTAGGATTGTCTATATTAGCAATAATTAAATCACCAATTTCTAAAGCAGGACTCCAAAAGTTTGCAGGTACACCTGTACCACCTTTGGTTACTGCATAAGTAAATCCTTTCTTAACTGAAGTACCTGTTGGTGCTGCAGTTGATGCATCATATCCACCTTGGTAAACCAATGCACCTGAACCTGCGAATGTAGTGTCTACATAGTTTTTGGTTGCTGCATCCTGAACCCCTGTTGGGTCAGCCATATCAACAATCCTCTTACCATTCATATCAAGGTTACCTGTAGGTTTAGCAAACACAGTAATTGGAAGTTTACCAATTACAACACCTGCGTTATTTCCGGCAATACAACCTGCAAGTGTATCTGTATCAGGTTTTATATCGTCTTTTGGCTCTGTAAGTTCACAAAGATTAAGACCTATAGTTACTGTATCAGTAGCACTTACTACTGTATCAATGCCTACACTTCCTGCAATAGTTACTGTGTTACCATCTACAACTGATTCTGCAGTACCTGAATCGGCACTAAGTTTGAAAGAAGACATTGTTCCCGGAGCACTACCTGCAGTAATAGAGGTAATGTGACCGGTTGCGTTTGTTACTACTTGAGAAGGATATGCATATGTTCCTGCAGTTCCAAAGGTATCGTGATTAATGGTTACCTTATCCGTAGCACCAACCACACCTGACAGTGCAGTACCACCACTAATAATAAGTTTCTCTCCGTCAGTTATTGTTTGGTCTGTACCACTATCTGATGATACCGTAAACGAACTCATTGTTCCTGCACCACCATCACTAACTTTAGTTATTCTACCTTGGTCATCTACCGTAATATCTGCTGAGGTATAAGCACCTGCAGTAATTCCTGTAGCAGGTAACTCAATGGAAACTTGTAATGCAGTTGAAGTATCAATAGATAAAGTCTTAGAACCAAATGAAACCGTATTACCTGATGCAACACTAAATGGATTAGCACCATCAGTAATATCAAATCCTGCAAAACCTGAAGGGATAGTTGCCCAAGTTCCATCTCCTTTTAAATACTTAACATTGTCTGTTGCAGCCGGTGCAGGTACTGCACCTTTAGTTCCTGCAGTTGTTCCGTTTGCACCTGTAAAGTCATTAATACTAATAGCCGGTGAATTACCTCCACTTGAAACTATTGGAGCAGTTCCTGTTACTCCTGTTACTGTACCCGTGTTAGCAGTAAAAGGTAAGTCTTTTACTTGTGCATAATTTACAATACCCTTAGCATCAGAATAAATAACGTGAGCCTCAAGAGGAACAACAGTTCCTGTTAAGTTTGTTGCAGAAAGAATAATGTTTTTTGCAGTTGAATAATCAGGACCAATAGTAACTGCTCCCGTTGAAGAGTTAGCTACAAGTCCTGCTGCTGCAGTAATTCCCGTTACACCACCTTGCCCATCAAGAGTTATCCACCCTTTTGTTGCACCGGCATAATACTTGAATACCTTTAATGTTGTATCGTAATAATACTGACCCTCTCCTAGAGGTGTGGGGTTACTTGCAAGATTTTGAGCAAGAACATTGTTCATCTCTAACCCGGTTAAATCAATTGCATCTAAAAACTTTATTGCCATAATTCTTTTTTTTTATTCGTTTTTTTTAATTTAAATAAGCTTCACCTGAGAAAGCTACATTAAATGTTAATTTTACTGTGCTTATATCTATATATTCTACTGTACATATAACCTCTTGTCCCGAAGAATCAACTACCGATACTGATGGATATTTATCTAAGGGGTGAGTTATCACCCAAGTTGTTGAGGGAAAACCTTGTTTAAATACATAGTTTTTATCCCCGCCACCCGCACTAGGATTATATGTCAACAAAGATATGAAATAATCTTTAGTGTTTTGGAAGTTACCGTTTGTGGCTACAGGTGTCAAACCTATATCCCAAAACCCGGGATTATTAGTTCTAGCAACCGCACTATCCCAAGTATATATAGCATACTTGCTTATATCGTCAGTGTTGGTTAATAATATATAAGAGTTTATAAGTGCTCCTGTATAGAAATCAGATATATTTCTTGGGGGTGTTTGACTTGCATACCTTAATGAATACTCACTAATAACAAAACTCCCAATTGAATCAAAAGGTACTGTATCACCTAGGTTAGGGTCAAATGAAATTGTTCCCTGTTTACGGCTTTTCGCACCTTGGTTATGTGCTAAAGCTTGAAAATTATATCTCAATGTTTGAGAATCAACTGATGCAGTGGTATTAATCCAATCCGCAACTGCTGATAGAGTAAAGTTTTTAGTAGCGTTCTTGTTTGTGGCATCTGTTCCTATCCACTTATCTGCTCCAACTAAATCTGTATCTATCGGATATGTAGATATTCTAGCCATTTATATTTAGTTTTTTTATGTTACAAAGTTAATGAAAAAAAAGAAAGGGTTATTTTTTTGACTCCGAGTAAGAGTTCATCATTTTCTCTCCTGTTCTACCTATAACATAACCACCTATACCTATTTGAAGTAAATTCCAAAATTCATTTTCCAACTCAGGAATTTTTAAATCAAATAAAGGAGCAAGAAATTTTACATAGATTACTATAAAACCAAAAGCTAACATTAATATAGGTCTCCAACTTCTTTGAAGCCAATTACCTTTTGCTTCTGCAACTATGATTTCAGTTTGCATTTTTTGCAACTCTAATTCTTTTTGTATAAGAATTTGTTTTATAGCATTCTCAGCTAAAATTTTTTCTTCTTTAGAGGTGAATAATTTATCTAAACCACCCATTATGTCTTTTACTACAGACCCGCCAAACCAATCAATTATTTTTTTCATATGTCTTTATATTCTTTAGTTGCATCAAAGCTTGGACAAGCTTTATTAGAAAAATCTCGGTGACCGTGTACAACTTCTTCAGGATATATTTCTTTTAAAACTTTAATTAAATTTAAAAGACTCAGCTTTTGATTGTCAGTTCTTGTATCTTTTGGAGTCTTGCCGTCTAGTTCAACTCCCCCTATATAGCATATCCCTATGCTATTTTTATTTTCGCCAATCGTGTGAGCACCTGACCTTTCTATAGGTCTCCCTATGTCAATAGTTCCATCTAATAAAATACAAAAATGGTAACCGATGTCCGACCATCCATTACCATCAACGTGCCATTTTCTTATGGTTTCTGTATTTATTTCTTGACCTTCACGAGTAGCTGAACAGTGTACAATAATTTTATTTATTGTTCTCATTTTTCTCTCTACGTTCTTTATCTAGTAAATACCATCTTTGAGCGGTATATCCAACCGACAAAAGTAGCAGGGTTATTTTTAATATCATATCTATTTGCGACATTGAAATCGCAAAGGTGCCTATATTTAATAGGTACATTTTTATGTCTCCCATCCAATTACTCATTTTTTTTTAGATTGTAATTCACTGAAAGATTCCCCCAAGTCGTGGTGTACACCCAAAAAGTTTTCATATACTAATTGTTATTCCTATTGTTAATTTTTTCATATTACCAAAGTGCTACTAAATTTTTTGCGGTTGTGTTTTTACTCCAAACCTTTTTAACCTGTACAGGAAAAAATCCTGAACTAACATTTGAAAACAATACGGGTGCATTGCTCCCAATTGGTGTAACTTGTAAATCCCCCTCTATCCCAATATACAGAACACATCCATTGTTCGCATTCTGATAATTTGTTACTGAACTTGCAGCGTAAATAACATAGTCTTCGGTTCCCCCAACATTAGCAAATATGTCAGCGTTTAACTCTAACTCTTCCTCACTAATTACTAAAGTGACAGTTGCTGCTGCACCGGTTGTGGTATTGTAAACAATATCGCCAACCTGTACTCTTTCCTTTTCAAATCCTGCACCGCTAGAAATTAATTGATTTGTATTAATAGAGTCCGATATACCTTGTGTAACCACCTTTACGAATGGCACATTAGCATTGTCTGATGGGACTATATTTAAGGCACTATAACCTTGTGTTTTTTGATAACTCATATCTTATTATTTTTTATAAGGAAACTTGTCGTTCAACAATGCTTTCCTTTTTCCACACCCGCAATCTTTGTTTAATGCTTTGGCTCCTGCCTCAACAATTCTTTTAATTCCGGTTGCCGTTGTTATTTTTTCTACTGTATCTCCGAGTCCTTTTGATTTCATTTTGATTTATTTTTTACAAGTACATAATTTATTAGGGCAAGAATCTACACTAAACATCAGTTTAGATATAAGCCAATTCCATTTGCATTGAAATTTACACCAAACGGATTGCATCCACAAACCAACTTTTACAAATAGCTTACCCATTAAAATTTATGTTTTTTAATTACTACGTTATTGCAGTGGTATGCCATTGATTTATCTGCTGAGTATTTTCTTTTACCCATTGATTTTTCCATACCGGCTGATTCATCTCTACGAGATTTAAGAGATTGTTTCTTCTTTCCGTTTCTTGCTCCAAGACTATCGTCTAGTCTTGCGTTATATCCTTGTGCCATTTTAAATAATTTTTATTTTACAAATATACTAATATTTTCCTTGTCTATTTTTTGGTGAAGACTTAGTGCTTCCTCCCTTTCCTGCCCATAGTTTCTTGCAGGACCAATACCTTGCAGTTAACTTTGATTTAGCAGTTCCACATTTATGTCTTGCTTTAAAAGATTTTCTCGCAGCAGAAGAATAATTGTGTCCGTAACCTTTAGCACCAAAGTGAATTAGTTTTTCTTTTCCACCTTCACAGGCTTTAACCATTTTCTTTTTGCCCGGTCTTGTACTCGGTCTCACCGAGTTACACTTCATATTCTTTTTGCTTACCGCCATTATGATGTTGCTTTCTTATTAAAACGATTTTGCTGCTTATTAAACCTTTCAGTCATATTAGCTAATTTTTTTGCTGCTCGTTTTTTATTTCTTATTTTCCTTGTTTTCCCTACAGGATTAGAAGAACTATTTGTTGCGATAACTAAACTACCATCATCTTGAAGAGTAGCAGATTTTCTTTTTACCTTCGCTCCCTTTACTGTTTTTTTAGATATACGATTACTGCTTTCAATAGTAGAGTGGCTACTTCTTTTTAACTTTCCATTCTTTTCCCTCTTTACTGAAGCAGAAGTTACTGTTGCTTTTTGTCTTGCCTTGCAATCCATCAAAGCACTTCCTGTTAATCCTTTACAACTCATTATTTCTTTTTTCTAACTGATTTAACTTTTCTTCCACCTGCACCTTGCTTACCTATCCTTGCTTTTTCAGCTTGTTTCTTTTTCAAAGTACCTCTTGACATTTCCGATTTTGTTACCGGTGTTTTTGATGATACTCTTTTGGATGGTCTGCAGTATTCGCTTCTACCTCCCGTTCCACAAGGCTTACCTGTTCTAGTGTCTATCCACTTCTCGGCAGTCCATCTTTTTAGATTAGACCCTGCTTTAGATTTATTTACCTTGCCCTTTTTCTTTCTGCACTTAGCAGTTGCTTGTGCAGCACGAGCCGACCACTTGCCGTAACTCTTCATTACCTTTTTGTAACAAGCATCCTTTGGCATAATCTATTTCTTTTTACTTCCGCATTTTGCGTATACACTATTAGCTATCTGCTTATTAGAAGGTAGTCCGTACTTTTCCGGTTTACCTTTCATTGACTTATTTGCTTGTGTGAAATATGGTTTTGCTTTACTCATAACTATGCTCTATAACTTTTTCCGTTTTTCTTTCTTGCCATACGAGTTCTTGACTTACCTAGACTTGTTCCCCCAAAAGCTAATTTACCTGCACCTGTAGTTCTTCGCTCTCCATTTGGTTTCTTTTCCCACTTAACTACATCTTTATTTTTAAATGTACTTAAATCAGTAGTAGCCTTCTTTAGTTTCTCTGCTCTTGCTTTTGCTTTTTCTGCGTTGGTCTTTTTATCAGACTCAGCATCTTTATCTATTTTTGCTTTAGCTTTGCAATCTTTTAGTTTCTGTCCGGTTAATCCTTCACAACTCATATCGAAATATTTATTATTATCTTTGCTACAAAGATATTAAATTTAATTGAATGCCTGATTACTTGAAATATTGGAAGGTAGTCCGATATTATATTAAGTCTAAATACGACTTAACAACTGCTGATTTAGATATGCTTATGTTTCTCAGGTCTGAGAAATACTTTAGTAAAGATGACTTTGATGAGTTCAACGAATTACTAAGTTGGGATAAGAATAGATTCGAGAGTCTAAGGGAAAGAGGGTGGATAGAAGTTTTTAGAAAACGTAACGGTAAAAGAAAAGCTATATACCAATTATCTTACAAAGCAGTTAGAGTTATAACATCTATATATAAAAAGTTAGAGGGAGAAGAGATTCCCGAATCGAAATCTAACAACCCCCTCTTTCTAAAAAACATAGGATATATGGATACTGTGTTTAGAAACTACATAAAGAAACTAAACAAAGCTATAAGACAACAACGACATCCCTCTCAGAAATAACCGTATATGTCTCTTCTTTAATTATCATTGTATAACCCGCTCTTGAGTCATAGTATATAACATCTTCTGAATCAATAACAACAACGTCAGTACCGGGTGCTATTACTTTTCCTTTCTTATATCTAATGTTGCTAGTATCTTCTGCGGAAAGTAATAGACCTGATTCAGTCTTAACCTCTTCTTTAATTTCTTTAATTAAAATATATTTACCTATTGGTTTCATTGTATAAGGTTTTAAATTAATCTTTATCCTCGTAAGTTCTAGCCATAGTTATTATAGCGTTAGTAGATAATATAGTTACTGCAACAGATACTGCATTTTGTAATGCAGACTTAGTAACCTTTAATGGGTCAATCACACCCATCTTATACATATCTCCCCATTCACCCGTCTTAATATTCATACCTTCATTACCTTCATCAAATTGAATATGGTGCTCTTCGTCACCGGATAACTCTAAACCTGCATTGGAATAAATCTGTAACAAAGGAGCACGAAGTGCTCTCGCTAAAATTTTACCGGCAACTTTATTATTATCGTCTTCAATATAAGTGGCTTCTTTATAAAGTGCTACTCCACCACCGGGTAGGATTCCCTCTTCTAGTGCTGAACGTACTGCACATACTGCATCATCAACTCTATCGTATAGTTCTTTTTGTTCTAAGTCTGTTTGACCTCCAACATAAATAACTCCTACACCACCTGTAAGTGTTGCAATCCTTGATAGTATAAACTCTGCGTTGTTTTTATCTGACTCTCTTTTGTGTGCTTCTTTTAGTTCTTTTATTCTTTTATCTAATCCTTCTACTTCAACTTCATCTTTAATGATGACGGTTGAGTCACGACCAACTATCACCTTAGCACAGTGACCCAAATCATCTAACGTCATCAAGCTTAAATCATCACCGGTCTTTTCACTATAGTAAGTAGCACCCACGCTTAATGCAATGTCCTGCATAAGTTCGTGTTGCTTATAACCAAATGATGGTGGTCCAATAGTACAAAGCTTTAAACCATTCTTCATTACATTAGCCGCTAATGTATTTGTTACATTCGCTGAGGTTGGTGCAATAATTAAAAGTCTTTTGTTATCTTGTATAACAGGCTTCAATACATTTTCTATATGTAGTAAATTTTCAATTGGTGCATCACTAACTAGAATATAGCAATCCTCTAGTACACACTCGTCTTTCTTCTGATTGTTTACAAACAATGGTGATTCATATCCACGTTCAATCTTTAATCCATTTGTAGATTCATAATATGTCTCAGATGTTTGAGACCTATCAATAGTAACTAATCCGTTTATACCCACCTTCTTGTATACCTCTGATATAATAGTACCCAAGTCTTTGTCATTGTTTGCTGATATAGTAGCAACGTCCTTTAGTTTCTTTTGTGTAACTCTTGTCGATTTCTTTTTTAAGTTACTGCATATGGTTTCGGTTAATGAAACTAAATCTCTTAATACCGATGTTTTATTTTCAGTTATAAGTTCTGCACCTGCTTTGACTAAAGCTTCAGTGAGAACAATTGCAGTTGTAGTTCCGTCTCCTGCTGAGGTCGCAGTTCTTTCGGCTGCTTCTTTCATCATCTTTACCGCAAGGTGTTCAGTGGGGTCGATAAGTGCAACTGCTTTAGCAACTGTTACTCCATCTTTTGTTACTGTTATTCCGTGGGTGTGTTGTGGTGATTCAATCAATACTGTTTGACCGGCAGGTCCTAGTGTAGACTTTACTGCTGAGGATAATGTTTCAATCCCTTTGTATAATTTTTTTCTCCCCTCCTCATCGAACAATAAGTTCTTGGGAGTATATCCTATGTTTGACATATTTAATTAAATTAAAGTTTGCTCAAAGATACAAATTTATTTTATCTTAGCCTTATGGAACATAACTCAGATTTTAAGTACGACCTTAAGCTTGGTAAAGTAAAAGAAGACGAACTATACGATGCGTTCTCTTATAAAACAATTGAAGTAAAAACTGATTTCAAAACAAAGGAAACAGGGAATGTGTTTGTTGAATATGAAAGTAGAGGAAAGCCTAGTGGTATCTCTACAAGTTTAGCTGACTACTATTGTTTCGCTATTGAAGACTCATTTCATATTATAAAGCCTGAGGTATTAAAACAAAAATGCAGAAAATATTTAGGTACTAAAAGAGATGTGGTTGGTGGAGACAGTGATACTTCTAAAGGAATATTACTTCCGGTAAATGAACTTGTATAACTCTCGTCTAAATTGTATATGTCGAATGTCGTAAATAATTTCTACTATAGTAGTAGTAGTAGTAGTAGTAGTAGTAAAATTTTAATAAGAGAATTTGACTTTAAAATCGACATTATCGACATCCTATTGATTATCAATAAGTTAACTTCTAATAATCGACACAAAAACGACATAGTAATGTCGAAAATCTGACATAGTAATGCACCTATAGTTCAGTTGGATAGAACAACTCACTTCTAATGAGTAGGTCCTAGGTTCGAGTCCTAGTAGGTGTACAAAAAAAAGAGACGGTAATCAGCCGTCTCTTTTACTATCAATCAATCAAATCAAAATCAACTACAATCTGTAGAAGTTCTTTCTGCCTTCAGCAAGTTCAATACCGTCTGCCATCATATCAACCTTCTTGGCTCTTCTAAATGACTTCCTTAATTGTGATGCTTGTGCAATACCTGTGATTCCATCAGGTCTATCGTTTATAAGTCTGCCGTCTTTGACACGCAGTCCTCCCATACTTTGATATCTCATTTTCATATCTAATGCTTTTGTACAAATATACAAAAATATTTTATCAGTTATATGTAACCAACGGGTAATATATAATATACGCTGACCGGACCCCAAACCGAAACCGATTTTTTTTAGAAAAAGTGTTTTGCTTTTGTTTGACCCGCTCTGATTTTTTTAGCTTTTTGTTTTGACCTGTTGCCCTGTACCCGTCAACCCCTGTACCCCCGTCCCCCCGTCCCACGTTCCACGGATTTGTCACCCCTGTTGACCCCTTCCCCCGTACCCGTGTCCCCCTTCCCCCGCTCAAACTTAAAGTATAGATACTTAAAGAGAGAGCGTTACCCCGTGCCGAAGTGAAATGTATATAAATATTTGTAGGTAATCAGACCCTGTGTAACTCTCTGAATATCAGGTAGTTTAAAAGAGAAATGAAAAAGAATTAGAAAATAATTTAAAAAATGCTTGTGAGTTAAATAGATTTAGACTAGATTTGTAAAATATTAATAATTTAAATAAACTAAAATTAAACATTATGAGTAAGCAAAACGAAATTTTCGAAAGAGTAAATAAGCTAGTAATTGAAGGACTAGAAAAGGAAGGGATGAATTGGTTCAAGCCTTGGAAAGGTGGACAGGAAAACGCACCATTTAATCTAGCTACAAAACGCTATTACAACGGGTTCAATATCTTTATGTTAAACTGCGTTATGAGAGCCGAAGGTTATGAGTTCAACCAATGGTTAACTTTTAAACAAGTATCCGCAAAAGGTGGTAAGGTTGTTAAGGGTTCAAAATCTACTGAAGTTTACTTTTGGCAAATAGGATATTTTGATAATAAAACAGGGAAGTTTGTAAGTCCTAAGGAGGTTAAAAATATTAATCCAAATGAGAAATTAGCTGATGGGAAAGACAGGTACAGAAAGACTTTCTCAGTGAAATATTACAGAGTATTTAATATTGCTCAGTGCGAAGGAATTGAGCCAATGCAAACAGAGAAAGTTATTGAGGAGGTTCAAAACGAGCCTGTTGAGGTAGCTGAAACTTTAGTAAAAAACTACGTTGAAAATCAAAACGGTTTTGAGATTAAGCACGGTCAAAGTGGAGCGTATTACTCACCATCAAGAGACTATGTAAATATGCCACACCTAGAGACGTTTGTTGACTCTGATAGCTATTACAAAGTTTTGTTTCACGAAATCGCTCACAGTACAGGTCACAAATCAAGACTTAACAGAAAGTCTTTAACTGAGGTAGCACATTGGGGTGACAATACTTACGCTAAGGAAGAGTTGGTTGCTGAGATTAGTGCAATGTATTTAGTAGGGTTGCTAGGACTTAATCCAAAGAGCGATGACGAAAACTCTCAAGCCTACATAAAGGGTTGGTGTAAGCATCTTGCAGACAAGCCAAGCGAATGTGTCTACGCTATGCAACAGGCAACTAAGGTAGTAGAGTTTATACAGAAGTAAACCAACCACCACCGCCAACCGCCTCGCTATGAAAATAGCGGGGTTTTGGTGGTAGAAACTATTAATTAATTTATAAATCAAAATCAAAAATTATGAAATCAATTATCACAATTACAGGAAAAGTTTTAATGACTTTAGCAGTATTATTTATTTATACCAATGTAGCTAGAATGGTGGTCGACATCGTTGCCAACAACGGTATTAAATCATTAGCCTTGACACCTGTATTTCTGTTCTTAGCGTTCTTAATGTATGTTAGTGGATACTTAGTATTCAAAGAGATTAAGAGCTAGTTAGAACTCACTAAAACACCAACCTCGCACTGAAATAAATGCGGGGATTTGGTGGTAGTAATAATTAATAATTAAAATTAAATTAAAATGCAAACAGTAAACAATTGGGATGACATCAAATTTGAAAAGCATCCCGCAACAGATGAAGGTGTAAGAGGCACCTTAAAAATTGCTCAGTATGAGTTGTCAATCGTAGGAGGTAAAAACTTTTACTCAACAGGCTTCGATGGTAAAATTAGTTCTTGGTTAAAGCCTGACCAAGATAGGTTCTATAGTAGCTTTGAGGTAGCAGTATTTGAAACCAATGAAGACGGTGACAAAGAATTTACTAGAAAGTTTTTTATTGGAGCCAATGACGATGTACTTGGTTGGCAAGGTAGAGAGGATATATTAGAGTTGATATCAAGAGTTGAAAAAAGTTTAGAGGTCAAGACATTAAACTATATGTCCTATACCGATAAGCCTGAAATCACAAAAGAGTTTTTAGAATCCATCAAAGATAAAAAGAACTTAGACCGTTGCGAAAATATTTATAACTCAAACAACGGGCAAGTGGAACACGATAAAACATTGTACAATCTTTTAATTGAAGGAGGCTTTGAATCTAAGGATATTAATTACATAGTTAGTTCTGAAACTGAAACATTTTATATCATAGATGGCAATATAAAATATACCGTTTACATTAATGTGCCTTATAGTAAATTACAAATAAGATATAAGACATATGTATCAAATCGTTACAGTGACGAAACACCTCATCTAAAAATAAAATTAGCAAATCCTAGATTAAAGGACCTGAATACAAGTTATTCAAGAGGACCTAGGTATGGTAACAAAATGGAATGTTGGAGTATCACAGATACAAGCCGAGGATATACTGCTAAAGGACTACTTAAGAAGATTAAGGAGTTGGCTGAGGAATCAGAAAACAATATGTTAATCTATAGCAAGAGGTTGTTGTGTTATAATAAATATACTTCACAATTAAAACAAAAGTATCCTAGTGCAATCATAGAAAACATAAGCAAGTACTACGATAATCTTGATAAAATCAAGCTATCTTTTCCTTCAGGAAGTTATATGTATTTTAATATAAATGCTTGGAGAGAAGATGATACTCAATTTGAAATGCTATCATACAAAGATGCTAACGAGTTTAAGTTAGATACTTGGGAGGAGTGGGCAGATAGATTTAACAAGCAGAAATAATGGAAAGACAAAGCTATTATAATGTAAGATATGCGGGGAAACTAATACAGGTTATCCCCGCCCACACCAAGTGGGAAGCTATAGATAGAATCTACAATAAAAATATAGGAACCCATCCTTGGATTAAAAGAGAAAAATTTACCGCAGTCAAATCTAAAAATTAAACTATATGAATTACGATGATTGGAAATTACAGGCACCAGAATACAGTGAGTATGTAAGTACTTGTTGTGGTGCTGACTATGTTAACTCTATAGATTATGAGAATGACATAGAAACTGAAGAGCCTTACGTTTGTAATAGTTGTCAAGACTTTTGTGAAATAGAGGAAGATTGGGAATATGAAGAACGCAGAAGGGAATCCTACTTAGAGGATTTAGCTGACGAAAAAAGACAAGGACTATGAAAGTTAAATTATTAAATATATTATTAGGTTCAAACTTAATCTTTGGATTGAGTTTAATCTTTGGATACCAAGACCATACACCTGTTCAAAAACAAAAAGAGATTATTCAAAATGTAATTGATAGCCTAGAAACTATACCACCTCAACCTCAGTTCAGAGAGTTGAATTGGGATGATTTTATTGAGAGTATGATATGGGTTGAGAGCAGAGGTAATGACTCAATAATTGGAGACAATGGAAAGGCAGTTGGTTGTCTTCAAATCCATCCAATTATGGTTAGAGAAGTTAATAGAGTTCTAAGAAAAAATAAAGCAAACAAAAAATACAAACTACAAGATAGATATAGTAGAGAAAAATCTATTGAGATGTTTGAGATTATGGCAGAACAAACAGAGTGTTGTGATGACTTAAGTTTCTTTGAATTCTGTGAGGTAGTAGCAAGAAAATGGAACGGTGGGGGAAGAGGTCATAAAAAGAAATCAACTCTGAATTATTGGAAGAGAGTAGAAAATAAGTTGTGCAGTATAGATTTGGAATTGTCAAATATTTAGACTATATTTGTACTGAACTTAGATGCTAGGATGTTTTAGTTTATATTATTAATAGGGTTGACCTAGCAACCCCACCAAGCTGACCTTGAAATAGTGGTCGGCTTTTGGTGGTAGAAGGCAATAGTGCCACAATCAAAATCAAATCAAATGAGAAAAATATCTTATGACTCAGCACAAAAATTTATGAATGCTGAACCGTTTAAAAGAGACAACACAGAAGTTGTTGTACTTCCAAATGTAACTGTATTAAAACTATTCGGTAACGAAATTGCATACAGATACAATGACCCTGAAAGAACACTATCAATCACAAATTGCGGTTGGAAATCCAACACTACTAAAGATAGGCTGAATGCTATTGAAGGTGTTAGTATAAATCAATCCAAAAAAGTTTGGTACCTAAACGGTGAAGCTTGGGATGGTAGCTTAATAGATATTAATAATTAAAATAAAATCAAAATGAAAGTAAAAATTCAACAAAGAAGTGTGTACCACAAATTCGCAGAAGTAGAAATAGAGATAGACGATGATGCCTACGACCATTGGAAACTTGACAATGGAAAGTATGCATCTATTCAGGATTTTCTAATAGAGAATGAAGACTTATATACAGATAAAATAGATGAGGAAATGAGTAAAGCATCTTATGAGTTTGGTTTTGGAACTGACTCTGATGCCAACTCTCACTACAATTCCTGTATGAACGAACCTGAATCTGAGTCTGAATGGAGATACCAATTAAATGATGAGGGTGGACACTTATAATATTAATTAAATAAATAAAATAAAATGATACACATAACAGATGACCATTTTGTTTGGCTAGATGTAACCGAACAAATGAAACACGGACACAAGAAGAGAGAAGAAGTATGGCTTAGTCACGAACTTTTTGCAGTACACGAAGATGAATCTGATAGTATGCTTGAGTCACACGATGAGATAGATGAAGCATTAAAGTTAGGGATGAGAGTATGTATTGAAGGTGGATACCTACCACTAAAATACCGTCCTAAAAAAACTTGGAAGGATACAGACAAACAACTTATCAATGGATATTGGTATGTAAAAATGTCTGACATAAAAATAGGATAAGTCTAATAAAATTATTATTTTAGTACAATTAAATTTAAATCAAATGGCAAGACTAATTAAATCAAGCGGGGAAATAATCCCTAATGTAGATGTTTCAAATCTAAAAAGTATGCAAGACCTAGTTCAGGGGTATGTAGAGTTTGTTTATATGAAAGGTGACAAACTCCTTATATGCAATGAAGAAGGACTCATACATAAACTTCCCTTTAACCAACAAGCTAGTAAAATCTATGGACGTCCTTTAGTGGGAGACGTTATCGAGTGTGGATTAGCTGAAATGAAATAACGTAATGAAAAATATGAGACACCTGATGCGAGAGCATCTTCTATCGTTGAAACTTGAAGAAGGAGTAGACAACAAAAGTAAAATTCAAAAGGTTCAACAGGCTATGGAGTCTGATACATACGGAGCAAAGGAGTTTCGTATGATGAGAAATAAGATGAGTTCAAAAAATTTTTTAAGTATGTATGCAAACCCACCGCAAATTGAAGGTGGTTGTAAGTTTGTATATGTTTATCTTGGCTTTAACTTTATCCAAGAAATTCATATAGGTGAAAGCAAAGAGTTTATCTATATAAATTTTGATGGAGAAAAGAAGCTATATAAAAAACTATCTACTGCTGAAAATTATATGTGTAAAGAAATATTTAATCCTGAATTATGAATACACAAGATTTAATAAAAGAAGTAGGTAGGGAAGTGGTGATGTTACTTCTAGAAAAGAACAAAGCTTACGGTGATACCGCAAACAAACCACCTAAGATATTTTCTAAACTCTCAGCCAAAGAAGGAATCTTAGCTAGGATAGATGATAAATTAAGTAGAATAAAAACGGTGGGGTTAAACGACAAAACAGAAGATACACTATTAGACCTCATCGGATATTTAATTCTTTACCGTGTTCAGTGTAAAAAAGATGAACAAAATTTGGAAAAGAAATAAACATTTAGTATCTTCGCAGTCAATCAATTTAAATTAAATCATATGTCAAAAATGAAGCAAGTGTTCCAAGAGGAACGAGAAAAAGAATCTCAAAATTTTGGAGATTACTTAGATGATACTTACCAACAGGCACAGTATTCAAACGAACAAACAAAGCAAGTGTTAAACGATATCTTTGAAGCTTGGGGAGAAATCTTCGGTGCTAAAGATGTCACTAAAATCAAATCAAATGATGAAGACGAAAATTTTTAATCAGTATGTAGATAAAGTTTGTTACTTATTTAATATAGATAAGGAAACTTTATTTACTAAAACAAAACGTAGAGATGTGGTAGATGCTAGGCATTTACTTTATTACCTATGTTCTAAAAGACCAATGCGTTTAGTTTATATACAAGAGTATATGGCTGACGGTGGGTACGATATAAACCATAGTTCAATCCATCACGGTATTGCTCAGGTTAAAACTAAGCTAGAAAATGATAAGGATTATATAGAAACTATTAATAGTGTATTGAATGAAGTATAGCCTAGAAGATATTTGGGTTCAAGCACTAGAAGATACTTATGCTATTTCTTTAGATGGTAAAGGATATCAATCTAGAATGGTGTATGGATTAAAGATTGTGAAGGATGATGAAACAAATCAAATTGAACTCATCAACGCAACAAGAGGAGGGGATTATTATCGTGAAATAAATGCTGAGGAACTTGAAGTTTTTCTAGAAAAAGGATGGAGATATGGAGTTTATGTCTTATCTTTGTCTAACTATCGTTTAAAGCTTGATATAATAGAGCAGAAAATCCATAAGGAAATGAACTCTAGAAAGAGTAAGAAGCAGATAGATATTTTAAAAGGTTCTCGCAAAAGAGTGATGAACAAATACAGTGAAATCAATTATAAATTAAATCAATTAAAATTATGGCAACTAAATCAGTAGCAAAAAACAAGTCGGTCTTCGAGAGATTATCCGCAATTAATGTTAACTCTAAAGTAGAAAAGAAAAACGGATTAACGTATCTGTCTTGGGCATATGCTTGGAGCGAAGTAAAGAAACAATGTCCTGATGCAACATACCTTATTGGTGAAACAGATTATGACGAAGCCTTAGGGTTTATGTGTCACACTGCGGTAACTATTGAAGGTGAAACATTAGAGATGTGGTTACCCGTTATGGACGGCAAGAACCAAGCAATGAAAAAGCAACCCTACTCCTACCAAACTAGATATGGAGAAAAGCAGGTTGCACAAGCAACAATGTTTGATATCAACAAAACTATTATGAGATGTTTGGTAAAGAACTTAGCTATGTTTGGGATGGGAATCTATATCTATAGTGGTGATGATTTACCTGAAGCAGATGTAGAAGAGGTTGTAACTAAACCTAAAGCAACTGCAAAAAAACCCGCAACAAAAACAGTTAGTAAAGAAACACTAGATACTGACTCACCAAGATGGCAAGGTCTTATGAAGTTTGCTCAAGAGAATAAGCAGATAGGTTATAAGAAGCTTGTAGATAAGTTAGAACTAGCGGGGAACTGTAAGCTTAGTGCTAAAGCTAAGAACGAAATAAAAAATCTAGTATAATGAAAGACATACTAGAAAAATTAAAAGACGATGAACAATACTATGGTTCATTCGGTAAACAGTACCTATCTAATTCAGATATTGGTACCTTGTTAAGCAATCCAAAAGAATTCAGACAACCTCAAGATGATAATGTAAACTATCATAAAGGCAGATACTTCCATCAACTTATTTTAGAGCCTGAGAAAGCGAAGGAAACAAAGTTTGTAGATGTCTCTTCAAGAAACACCAAAGCATATAAAGAAACCGCAACGAATGGAATAATTATGCTTGAGAAAGAAGGAGAAGAGATTAGAAGTTGTGTCGATGCTATGATGCAAAACTATTCTTTCTTTGAAGGTATAAGGTCTGAAGGTGTACAATATGAAGTACCTGCGGTAAAAGAATTCTTTGGATTACAATGGAAGGGGAAGGCAGATATAGTTTGTACAGACAAGCTAATTGATTTAAAAACGAGTGGAAATATAAAGGACTTTAAGTGGTCGGCTCGTAAATATAATTATGACAGTCAATGCTTTATTTATCAAGAACTTTTTGGTAAGCCTCTAGAATTCTATGTGGTTGACAAGGGAACTAAGATGCTAGGAATTTTTAAACCAACGGCAGAATTCGTTGAGAGAGGAAGAGATAAAGTTATAAAAGCCGTTGAGGTTTATAATACATTTTTTTCTGACCAAGCGGAGCAAGACATTAATGAATATTTTATACAAGATGTTCTTTAATTTTATTAAAAATAAACGGGTTAAGTGGTTCAAAGTTCCAATGGACTGCAAGACTCGTGAGGAGAAAGACGAACTTATCCTCACTATAATTAATAATTTGGAACAAACAATTAAAATCAATTAACAATGGAGCAAAACGAAAAAATCTTTGCACAAGGTTTCTCATTCAAGAGAAACGAAAACGCACCTGACTTTGTTGTCGGTAGACAATCAATCAAGGTGGATGAAGCTATTGCATTTTTGAAAAGCAATGCTAAAAACGGTTGGGTCAACCTAGATATTAAACGAGCAAAGGGAGGTAACTTCTACTGTGAGTTGGATACTTGGGAAGCAAAACCAAAACAACAACCTGTAGCACAAGCAGATACTTCTAGTGGTGAAGACTTACCATTCTAAGTATACATTGTGTTGGAAAGTAAGAGGGAGACTTATGTCTCCCTTTCTTTTCCCTTTAATGTCGAATGTCAATAAAAATAAACTTTATTAACATTATATTATTTCATTTAATTTTCTTTTCTTTACATAACACGAGAAGAAAATCGACATTATCGACATAGTACTGATAATCAATCAATTACAAAATCAAAATCAACATTAAATCGACACAAAACCGACACAGGAATGACACAAAGAGTTACAATCTTCAAAAATATAAAGGAAACAGAGACACCTTTTCATCGTGAGGTGGGGGAAATCCTAGAGAGAATAAAGAATGGTGCAACAAAGAACTTAGTTAAAGATATTCGTGGTGCCAAAGACAAAACAGAACGCAATGAACTAAAGAAAAGACTTCCCGCTATATGTTTTAGTGGTGTATTCGTAAAGCGTAATGACAGTGCAATAACAGAACATAGTGGATATATCTGTTTGGATTTTGATGGGTATCCAAAAAGAAAAGAGATGTTGTCCGATAAAGAAAAGTTTAGTAAGGACAACTATGTGTTTTCTGTTTTTGTTTCACCATCAGGAAATGGACTTAAGGTGCTAATTAAAATACCACCTATAGCAGACAATCATATTAAATACTTTAATTCATTAGAAAAATATTTTGATTCACAGTACTTTGATAAGACTTGTAAGAACTTATCAAGAGTATGTTATGAATCATATGACCCACTATTACATTTAAATATAAACTCACAAGTGTGGGACACTATATCCGAGCCGGAATACAGAGAGGTTACTGCCAACATTGACCAACCAACAATACCTATTACAGACGAGAATAAGGTTGTAGATATTCTAGTAAAATGGTGGACAAAAAAATACCCAATGAGTGAAGGTCAAAGAAATCAAAACGCATTTGTTTTGGCTATGGCTTTTAATGATTACGGTATTAATAAAACACTAGCGGGTTATGTTTTAAATCAATACGAAACCAAAAGCTTTCCACTGTCAGAGATAAATAGAACAATTGATTCTGCTTATTCAAATACAATGAATCACGGAACAAAGTACTATGAAGACAGTGAGAAGTTAGAAATAATAAAAGGTAAACTCAAAAAAGGAACACCAAAAAAAGAAGTCCGTTCTCAACTAATTGACTCAGGTGTTGAGAATGATGTAGCAGATTCTATTATTTCAAGAATAGAAAAAGATAATTCAAAGCAAACATTTTGGGAAAAGAACGATAAGGGTACCATAAAAATGGTACACTATAGTTTTAAAAAGTTCCTAGAAGATAATGGGTTTTATAAATTTAATCCTGAGGGTGGTCGCAACTATGTCTTTGTGAAAGTAACAAACAATTTAATTGACCATACTACTGAAAAAGAAATTAAAGATTTTGTATTAAAGTATCTGATTGAACTTGATGACTTATCTATTTACAATTACTTTGCTGATAACGTAAGATTCTTTAGAGATGAATTCTTAACCCTGCTTAATACTATTGACGTATACTTTATTGAGGACAGTAAAGATGCCGCATACTTATACTATAAAAACTGTGCAGTAAAAATTACAAAGGATTTAATTGAACCTATAGATTATTTAGATTTAGGTGGGTATGTATGGAAGGACCATATCATTGATAGGAAGTTTCAGATTTGTGATGACAACTCTTGTGACTACAAAACCTTTATAAAAAATATTTGTGGAGGTGATAAAGAGAGGGTAAAAACTATGGAGTCTACCATTGGTTTTATGATGCACGGATATAAAAATTTAAGCTACTGTCCTGCAGTAATACTTAATGACGAAATTATATCTGACAATCCTGAAGGTGGAACAGGTAAAGGTTTGTTTATGAATGCACTATCTCAAATGAAAAAGCTAGTGGTTATTGATGGTAAAGCTTTTGCTTTTGAAAAATCTTTTCCTTATCAATTAGTTTCTGCTGACACACAACTACTTTGTTTTGATGATGTAAAAAAACATTTTGATTTTGAAAGACTATTCAGTGTTGTAACCGAAGGCTTGACACTAGAAAAGAAAAACAAAGATGCAATAAAGATACCATTCAGCAAGTCTCCTAAAATATCAATAACAACTAACTATGCAATCAAGGGAACGGGAAATTCTTTTGCTCGTAGAAAGTGGGAAATAGAATTGCATCAACATTATAATAAAAACTTTACACCACTTGATGAATTTGGTAAGCACTTCTTTGCAGATTGGTCAGAGGATGAATGGTGTGGGTTCGATAATTATATGACAACATCTTTACAAGACTACCTAACAACAGGTCTTGTAAAAAGTAAGTTTGTTAATCTTAAAATACGTCAGCTATCTGCGGAAACTTCACACGATTTTATTGAGTGGTGTGGGTTAGTAGAGGGTAACCAAAAGAATAACAGTCTTAGTGTTGGGGTAAAATTAATAAAGCAAGATTTATATTTTGAGTTTATAGGTGAGTATCCTGACTATGGACCTAAAGCAAAGATGACAATATCTAGAACTAGGTTTTATAAATGGTTAGTTTCTTATGCAATTTACAGTACAGGGATTCAGCCTGAAGAAGGTAGAGACCCACAAGGAAGGTGGATAAGATTAAGAAGGAAACACGAACTAGAAGAACAATCAACATTAGATATATGATAACAGACGAAGACCTTTGGGAAGCTTATAACAATTCTTATAGAGTTATTATACTTGGGTATGATGTTGAAGATATTATGAAACAAAATATAATGTTTGCTATAAACCCGATGAAGCAATTCCCAACCGAAAGAGAGGTGATAAAGATGTTAGAATATTTTAAAGAACAAGGAGAAACAAAAAAATGTATAGCCATAAAAACATACCTAGACACCCATCAGTAATGGATAGAGTTACGGGGTTCTCTGATGAGATGATGTATAATCAAGCTAAGTTATTACACGGTATCGTGTTTGCCACAAAGAAACAAAAGGTAGGTAGAGGTAAGAACGCAAAGTTCATAGAAGTAAGGAGGTACGAGGTTGACGAAGAGGTAGACAAGAGAGCAATACATAGTTTAGAATACTATAAAAACAAAATGAAAGACCAAACCAAAATTAAATTCAGAGATTATCAAAATAAAATTATTGTAAAAGGTGCAGAGATTTTAATTGTGAAGGGTATGTTATACCTTACAATGGAAGTAAGAACAGGAAAGACACTAACAAGTTTAGGTATAGCTAGGTTAATGAATAAGTCTAGTGTATTATTTGTTACCAAGAAAAAAGCTATTGGCAGTATTGAAAAAGATTATCAAGCACTAAAGCCGGACTTTGATATTGTGGTTATAAACTATGAGTCATTGCATAAAGTAGAAGGAGAGTTTGATTTAATTATATTAGATGAAGCACACAGTATGGGTGCTTTCCCTAAGCCTAGTAGAAGAGCAAAGCAGGTAAAGGAATTGCTGATTAAAAACAATAACCCTAATGTTATTCTCTTATCAGGTACACCAACTCCTGAATCATATAGTCAAATGTATCATCAGGTTTATGGAGTAAAGGGAAATCCATTTAAGGACTATGTAAACTTTTATAAGTTTTCTAAACAGTATGTAAATGTTAAGCAAAGAAAAATCAATTCTCTTTACATAAACGATTATCACGATGGACTAAAAACTATTATTGATGAAATGAAACCATACACAATATCTTATTCTCAAAAAGAAGCAGGGTTCAAGGTCGATACTCGTGAGCATATTCTTGAAGTAGATGTTGAGCCAATTACAAAGAAGCTTACGGCTCAATTAAAAAAAGATAGAGTTGTACAAGGGAAGGAAGAGGTTATACTAGGAGACACACCCGTAAAGCTTATGATGAAGCTTCATCAGTTGTATTCAGGAACTGTTAAGTTTGAGTCAGGTAACTCAACTATAATTGATTATTCAAAAGCACAGTTCATACACGACAACTTCGCAGATGTAAAGATTGGAATATTCTATAAGTTTAAAGAGGAGTTAAATGCATTAAAGAAAATTTATGGAGACCAACTATGTACAGAACTTGACGAGTTTGATACCACAAGTAAGTCTATAGCCTTACAAATTGTATCGGGTCGTGAGGGTATATCCTTACGAAAAGCAGATGCACTTGTATATTATAATATAGATTTTTCTGCTACATCTTATTGGCAAAGTAGAGACAGGATGACCACAAAGGATAGACTTGAATCAGATGTTTATTGGATATTTGCTAAGGGTGGAATTGAAAAAGATATTTACAAAGCGGTATCTAAGAAGAAAGACTACACGGTCAGTCACTTTAAAAGAGATTTATTATCTTAGCGGTATGAGGTTTTTAAGATTCTTATTGATATGGATTAGTCAAAACCTTGCAATACCCTTTTGGGTTGTTGGTCACATTCACTTGTCGATTCACAACTTTCACGACACAGTTGAGGTCTTGTCATCACTGAGTATGAATCTAATAGTAGCGATGGGTTTTATGTTAGACTATGAAAAATCAAAGGATGACTGAACAACAGATACAAACAAAAAGAATTAAACAACTAGAAGCAGAGGGTTATTATGTTTTAAAATTAATTAAGACAAACAAAAATGGTATACCGGATATCCTAGCAATACCACCTAACGCTAATGTTTTGTTTAGTGAAGTTAAGACACCTAAGGGTAAAGTTTCTAAGCTTCAAGAATACAGATTAAAAGAATTAGATGAGTATGGTTTTAGCACTGAAGTATATAGAGGATAAAATAGGTTATGAGATAGATGAATACTTCTACTCAAAACTATCTGAGTTTCCATTAGATGATGCAGGGATTATTATAGGTCAGTGTTTATCTGTAATTGAAAAACTTCCTGAACGTGGTGGATGGGGACAAGAAGTTGCCGGAGTTGTATTAAAAAGAAACCCTATATTTTTTATAGTAGAATACTTAAACCAACCAAACGAGATACCTATTTTATTAGACCTTAATCAAACAGATATAGATACTTATTTAGATTTTATATCAAACAATCAAACAATCAAACAATTATATTATGATGGAACAAGAAATGGAAATACTGATGAGGAAAGAACAGGAGATAAATTTTTTAAGAGAGATTATAAAAACAATTCTAGGAGTAGAAGTAAAAAATAATAAGAGTAGATTACGTCACGTTGTTAATGCTAAAATGATTTATGCATACATACTACATAAACATTGTGGTATGGGATGTAGCATCATAGCTAGGTCAATGAATTGTAATCACGCAACCATTCTACATTACTTTAAAACTATACCTTGGTATTTAAAAACAGACATTAGTCTTCACAGGTCTTACGAGAAAATAAAATCTGAATTTATAGAGGAATATAACCCTGTATATTATATGTCAGAAATTGAACTAAAAAAAGAACTTATTTCTTTGAGAATTGAAAATAAAGATTTATCTTCACGACTAAGTAAATTAACCGCCAAGCTAGAATCACTAGAGCAAGAGTCTAATAAAATTACTAAGTTAGTTAAGATAGTAAAGGAAAGAACAAGACCGGGAACTGAAGAGATGATAGCACATAGGATGAATCAATTTTACAATGGAGTATACGACAAGTGATATAGAAAAAGTTTTAGGATATAAAACTTGGTCTGATAAAAGAAAGCAAGACGAACTTTTAAAAATGGACTGCTCTCTATACTGTCATCTAGGAACAGACAGTACTAAGTCAGAGAGGTACGAAGTAAAAAAGATGTCAAGGAAAATATACTTAGCAATTAAAACTATTAACCACTCTATGGGTGTATTGTTTTTATCGACAATGGACCAACGAGAAAAAGAACGACTATAGCAAATGCAAGGAGAAAGGTCTGCATACGATAAAGAACGTATTGCTCACATCAACTATCTGATGGACCAAATCAACGACTCCGCCACCGAGATATACGAATCATTAGTTGACAGGGAGTACACTGAAGTAAAGTCCCAAGTAAAAAACTTGATATCTATACTTAAAGATATCTCTACTTCAGTTGAGGATGACATATGACTATTCTCAATTTGCTAATGAGCAGCAGCTATTTGATTTCATAAAAGATAATTTTATATCGGACCTCATCTCTTCTGACAATCCCACATCTAGATATGATTGTTACTCTGAGAAATTCAAATCACATATTGAACTTAAGTGTAGGAGAAAACATTATGATGAACTCATAATTGAAAAAGGAAAATACGATGCTATTTTAAAAAGGTGTAATGATGAGGGAACAATACCTATCTACATTAACTCTACACCTAAAGGTGTGTGGGCATTTTACTTAATAGGAATAAAAATAAAGTGGGAACATAGAGACCTACCTAAGCAGACAGATTTTTCTAGACGTGAAACTGTATCTAAAGAAATAGGATACTTAAACATAAAGAAAGGAAAAGATTTACTTTCTCTTCTTAACAAGTCTTCTCCTAGCTTTTAATGGTTTGGCTCTTTCAGGTAGATACTTACTACCGCCATACTCTTCCCATTCTTTAGCCATTTCAGGATTGTTTGCATACATCCATCTTCTTTGTGCTTTACTTTTAAACGGCATATCTTTTATTTAGTTTCCAAATTTTTGACTACCAAAGGTATCTTTACCTTTCTTCTTTCTTTTCTTTTTACCAAAGCCATCACCACTTCCAAAGCTTCCTGAACCAAATGAAGAACCTGATGTGTAATTCATTTCTTTATCTTTCAGTAATCTTTTTAACTCAGCCTCTCTTCTTTTCTGTTCCTTTAATTGTTGTTCAGATTCATAATCAGGAGAGTTAGGACCAAAGGTATCATACCACAACCTATAGTTATATCTTTTCATTTCGCTTCTTGAACTATAGTTACCAAGCTTTTCTTTTTCTATAGCCGCAGCTTTTCTTTCTTGTGCTTGTTTTTTGTTCATCTCTCCATATAAACTTCTTAAGACTAAACGTCTTACGTCTTTATACATAGGAATGAATCCTGAGTTACCTAGCAATTCAAGAGGTAGTCTATACATTAATTCATCTGCCTGTCTTTCTTGTGCTTCAACTGTTTTCTTTGGTGCAGATGTAGCTTTCTTAACAATAAAATCTGCAGTCTTAACCGCAGGTCCTAAAGAAGCAGCCATATTAGTTAGTATATCTCCAAGAGAAGAACCTCTTCCGTCTTTGCTTTTTGGTACAACTTGATATGATAATCCGTCTTTATAAACATCATACTCACCATCCCTTAAGAAGTCTAAGAACTCTTTATTGAATTCTTCAATACCCATATTAAGTATTGCTTTAGTTGCATTACCAAAGTCTCTACCAACAATCAACCCTAACATTGATGAAGCCACTGCTTGACCAAGTTTCTTCTCGATGTCTTTAGGTTCTTCTTCTTCACCTGCAATACTTGCTAGTGCCTCACCCAATACCTGTGCCATCATAGTGTACATAATCATACGAGTAGTTGAACCCGCAAGTAATGCTGCTCCTTTTCTCTTACTCAAGTGACCTCTTCCTATTGCATTAACAATACCTGTTCTTGCAGTTACATATTCGTATATTAAGAATGTGGTCATAAAAGAATTAAACGCATTAAAGGCAGTTTTAAATCCACTGTCTCCCGGCTTTCTTGTTCCTTTTAATATTCCTAGAAATGGATTAGCAGTTGAACCTGTCATAACAGAAGTTTCGTCAGCTATCTCTGTAGCCTTAGCTAAAGCTTCTGCGTTATCTGCCATATACTTAGAATCATTTGCTGCAATCTTATCCATATCAGGTTCTATACCTGTTATCTTTTTAAACTCAGATGCGAAAGACCCAAACCACATTGGTCTCATTACAATCTTATCAGGGGTAGATATTAATCCGTCAGCTAAAGTTGCTACACCGCTCTGATATTTTTTCCCTGACCTATTCCAAATTTGTACAAGCTTATTCATATACTTGCCCTTCGCTCTTCCACCCTTGATACCCTCTGCTTCTTTCATTATGTTGGTATCAATCATTCTACCCGACATATCTTCATTGGGATAAATACGGTTAGTCTGTTTACTTTTTAGATTCTCCATTGCTTTTGGAGCGGCATCACTATTTAAAAACTTAACACCAAACTTAGAACCTGCTACAAATGCAACCGGATTAGTAATCAATGCAAATGCAGTATTCGAAGTGAGTTCAGCTACCCATCTAGAACTACTTGCAAGTATAGCACGGTATCCATTTTTCTTTAACCAATTCATTGCTTCTTCTGCAATGGTAGTTTGTTGATACGCAGTTGTCAAAAGATTTTCTACAACCTCCTCATATGCATCTCTAATAGCGTTGAATTTTTCTCTATCCTTAGAATCCATTCTTGCTTTATCACCTTTAAGTCTAGCCTCAGCTACATTTAAAGTTCTTCTTGCAGTTCTAATAGGTTCTGTCATATGAAAATCTAACAACACACCTTTGGCTCCTCTTGTTGCAGAAGCATACACATCAAAGTTCAATGCCGAAACAACTCCCTCTCTTTTAATTAAAGACTTTGCTTTTGTTGAACCCTTCATACCATTCATATACTGTGTTATAAATGATTCACTACTGTTAGGGTCAAGTCCTTTTTCATTAACTACATTTAAATGAACATAGTTATTTCTTGGTTTAATACCTGTACCACGAATAATAGATGCAGTCTGAACCGCCATTGGTCCTAGTTCAGAATTAACTTCCTGTATTGTTTTAATAGAATTTTTTTCTGCTTCATTAAAACTATTATAAAGTTTCTCTAAGTTGATTTCACCTGTTTCTTTATCAGTAAACTTTTCTAAAATCTCTGCCAACATTTCAGAGTCTTGCTGACTGAAGGTTGTCTTGTCTGTGTCAATAGCTTCTATAGTCTTTTTAACATATGCAGCAGCTTGATGTCTTGTCTCAGGGTTACCCAAGTTGGAATCGTGTTCAAGTTGAATCATATAAACCATCTGCTTAAACTTAGACATTAAAGTTTTATTTGGATTTTGTTTAAATGATTTAGCAACTGCCGCTTCTGCCGCATCTATCTTACCTCTTAGTCTTTTGAATTGAGATGTAAACAACTCCTGTGCCTTTGCAGACTCATTAAATAAACTATTAAAAATAGGTTTGCTTTTAAAATTTCCAAATACTTGGTCAACATAAAACAGAGGATTTCTCCTAATAGCTTCAGAGATAGCACCCTTTCTAGTTAGCATACTTTTAAACTTAGCATACATCTTAGTTATTGGAAGCATCTTAGAACCTGATATTCCCCCTGCAAGTTCCTTACCATTCAACTGTGCGTTCATTTTCTCGTTCATTACCTGAACAAGATGTGGTGTGTATCCGTTGTTTATGTTATTGTATAGCTTATCAATTTGTTTTAAATCTTCAAGTGAAAGATTTTCTATAGCCTCGATATTGTTTATCAGGCTTTCAAACATACCCGCTACCTTTCTCTCAAACTTACTTGGTAATTCAGATATCTTTAAGGCAGGTAGTTTTTTAATGTTCTTTAAAACTTCTTGTCTTTCTGCTTCAATTTCTGCATCTGTTTTTTCTACCTTCTCTTTCTTAGGAAGTATTTCACTCTTATACTTTTGCATTACCTCTAAGTCTACCTCATCAATGATACCATCATTAAGCATAGCCTTAATTGTTTTAGCGTAATCAATCTTACCGTCCTTATCAACAACTTTATTTTCAAATGCAGAATATTTTTCCTGCAGTTCAGGAACTTTAGAGTACTCTACATCAACCGCTTCTAATATTCTTTCTGTAATTTTTTCAACCTCAGCTACTGCAGATGGATTTAAAATTGCTTTCCTTGCTCCAAACTCTGCAACTAAATCTATGTACTCTTGGAATACTGATTCAGGAATCAATGAAGCCTTCATTGAGAATATTCTATTCAATTGAGTATTGACCGCATCGGCAATACCTATCTTAGTTCTTACATTTTTAATAGCCTGTTTGCGTTGCTTGTTAGCAACTGCCACTTCCTCTGCATAGTTAGCGTTCTTAAATACTCTACGCATATATTCAGCGAAGCTATCAATAGATGCATCACTAAGCATATTAACCTTTGTAAATCTTTTAATTATAGCTGAAGCTTGTTTAGGAGTTATCTTTCCTTTCTGAGCCATCTCTCCTATCTGTTCAGCCAACTGCTTACTTGCCTCGACAAATGCTTGTATTGCATTTTTTGCTCCACGGTTTAAAGCTTTAATCTGTTCAGCTAATGCTTGTTTTTCTGTAAGCGTAATTTTCTTAGGGTCTACCTTGCCAAATAATAATCTTTTAGCAGACGGAGCCTTCTTATCTTTTTGCCCAAACTTTTTTCTCAAATCACGAACCATCTTTTCTCTCTGAACGTCAGTTGAGTTTTTATAAAGCTTAGTTCCTTTTAAATATTCTAAAGCTGCATTAAATATTTTAGTTGGACTTGTGCTTTCTTTTGTATTTCTAGCTTTAATCTTTTCAACTATACCATCTATTTCACTCATCACTCTATCAAAGCCTTTTGCAAACTTCTCGCTGACTTTAGATTTTTGATTAGCTTTAGGTCCTGCTTTTTCAAACGCTGCTTTTATGTCAGGCATTGAAACACCTCTTCTATTTAAAACAGTTTTAATAGCAACCTCTGAGATACCCTGTCCCCTTGCATCTTTTATAAACGCAGCAACATCATCTCCTAAGGAGAACCTTGGCATCATACCTTGTGATTCCTTGGCGGCATCAAACTTATTATCTTTTTTAGCCTTAGCATCTACAGGTTTACCTGCAAATAAATCAGCAAGACCTACATTGATAAACTCATCTAAAGACATTGCTTCTATTTTCTTTTCGTCTACATCAGCAAGTGTTGTGAATTTTTCTTTTATGTATTTAAAAGTGGCATTCATCCACTCTTTAAATCTAGATTTCTTAGCTGCATTAATAATGGTTTCACCCTTTGTAGCCATCAACTCTACTAACGCTTCCTCTCTTGCTAACTTATTATCGCCATACTTTTCTATAGCTGCCTTTAATGCAGGAGTTCCTTCTACAAGTTTTAATCCTTTCTCTAAAAGCTTAGTTCCTTTTCTACCACTAGACTTAGACCTCAAGAAATCAATCCATATATGTCCAAACTCGTGAATAGGTGTACCTAATGAAGCTTGTTCAGGATTTAAAAATACCTTACCTTCTTTGGTCATACCAAGAATGGTCTTACCTTTTGAAACCTTAGTTCTAACACCCGGTTCTTTTAACATAGCATCAAACTCCTGTTGTGTTGCCACTACAGTTACACCCGGAAATGCAAATCTAAATTTGGCAGCTAACTGTTGCATATCAGTTATGCCATCAGCTTGAACTGATGCACCCTGAAATGCTTTATCATTAGCTACAGTTCCCATAGTTTGAGATGAAACATTTTTATCTGAAGGTCTCTTTCCTGCCTTATCCTTTTTAAATACTCTATTTGATTTTGCTTTCCATTCAGGGAATACTTCCATTCCGCTTGTTGGATTTTTAATAAGCTTAATCAATCTACCCTTTGGACCTGAACCATAGTTAGGGTGGTCTATATCTATAACACCACCATTCAAAACATCTACACCTACAATTGAAACCACGTCTCCTTTGTTTGCCTTCATCATAGAAGGTTCACCTACTGCAGCATAAATATTATCTGAAGCAAAAACATTTGAGTTATCCGTTGTTCCTTTGTATAGTGCTTTTAAGAATGTCTTGTTTGGAGTTGAAACTCCTTCAGGTGAGGTTATGTTGTAGAATAATTCTGCTCTTTCATCAAGAGTTAAAGTGTTATTTACATCTCCCTTTGCTCTAGCATTTGCATCAGAAACAACCGCATCCATTAAACCTCCTAAGGTCTTTATGTTTTTATCTGCTATAAATTGAAGAAGTCTAGGGTTGTTTCCAAACTTTCCTTTCTTTCTTTTTAAGTCAGACACAAGTTCATTTAAAGCGGCAGTTTGGTTTTCTGTTGATTGTTCTTTAATCTCGGGTGCAAGATACCTGAATACAAGTTCGTTTGAATTGATAGCATCATTACCCATACGGATAATCGCCATTGGAATATGTCCCTTTGGTAGTCTTCCCTCGTCCCACAATCTGTCAAACAAGTCTTTATTTTTTTTGTATAGTTTAACTGCGTTATCATATTGACCTTGAGATGTTTCTCTTTTTACTCCTGCCCAAGCCGCTTTAACTTTAGCAAGTGCATTAAACATTACACCACCTTTTGCATTCATATCGTTACCCTTGGAATCTTTTATTGTTCCACCTGCAGCGATATCTGAAACACCGGTAATCATAGGTATTCCATTAAACTCTTCAATACCACCAACCATATCGTCTTGTGATTCAAAACCTAAGTCGGTAACCTCGTTTTCATTTAAATTTGTAGAAGAATTACTAGCCTCAAAAGGATTAACTTGAGATGTTGTTTGACCTTTAGGAGTTGTAAAGTTTACCTCAGCCTCATCCATTTGATTCATCTCTTCAGTAATAGCTTCTGAGTCTGCGGGGTCAGCAACGAATGCCGACTCACCTTCTTCGGCTATACTAAATCTAGTCTCACCCTCTAAATTTCCTTCTAGATTTTCTATATCTTGTTTTAATATTTGAGATGCTCTTTCATCAACCATCTCTGAAGTAAGTTCGTATTCTTTAATACCCTTCTCAGCCATCTCATTTTGCATTTGGTCGATGGCTCTATCTTGAAGTTCTAACTTATCTTCAGGAGATAAGGCATTATATTCTTCTATACTCTCCTTAACATTGTCAGCTACTTCTGATATTACTTGTTCTGTTTCTGCAGCAGCTTCATCAGCTAATTGATTTTCCTGAAGGTTTACTATTTGTGCTTTTAGGTCTGCAATTTTTTTCTTACCGGTTACTGTACCTAGTACTCGTCCTTCAAGTTCTTGTACCTGTCTCTCTAGGTCTACAATAGCATCAACAGTTGGTCCATTTAAATCAGGATTAGCAGCCATAACAGACTCCTTTGTTCTACCTGCTAAAATTTTATCTTGTAATTTTTGTGCTCTACCTTCAAAGTCATTGTCTATTTGTATTTTAAAATTAGGAGCGGTTAATTGCTCATAAGTCATACCATCAATAACTTTATCTATTTCTTCTACAGTAGCTTTCTTTCCGTTAATTTTATATTTAGGATTTTGGTATCTAACTGAAATTAAATCCTTAACAGAACCCGGTGCTTCAGCAATACCTTCTAATAGTATTTCACCGGTATCAAATTCTTGTCCTTGTTCACCGTATATATTAGTAGCTGCAATACCTGCAGTTTCACCAATAGAACCACCTACTGATTCAACTCCCATAGCACGACCAATTGCTTTTCTTTTTAACGCTCTTGATGCAGATTTACTTCCCGCAGACCCCGCCTTAGTAAGCAATGGTTTTGCTACCTTACCACCTAATCTACCTGTTAATGCATCTATAGTACCGATTGCTAAACCTCTTGCGATAGCATCAAATCTTAGTTCATCAACAACCTCTTCATTAGATAGTAATTCTTTTACGTTATCTGCAGTTAATTCTTTTCCTTGAACTTCAAGTCTTTCTTTTAATAACTCTCCATAAGTTAAACCTGTTTCTAAAACTGTACTAGCTGCCGCAAAAGCATAAGGTAAACTAGCTGCGGCACCTGCAACTGCACCCGGTGCTGCACCAACACCACCCGCTAACGCACCTGCACCTGCACCATAAGCAGTACCTGCTGCAATAACTGCACCTCCTGCTGCTGCTGAATCTTCATTAGCCATAGCTGAAAAAGAACTAGCTAATACCTCAGGAATAACACTAGGGTTTAATATGAGTCCCTTTATTGTTCCCCATACACCCTTGCCTTCTTCTTCATAAATCCTTTGATAATCTTGCATTTCATCAGAAGGACCCAATTGAGTAGCCTTTTGACTTTTAGATATAAATTCCTGTATATCTTCATAGGTAGCAGAAGTACCACCCATAAGTAAATCGTTACCACTTTCTGCAATCTGACCATTTTGAAAACCGGCATCAATTGAACGTGCCATATCATCAATAAAGTCTCCTACACCTACAGGACTAATGGCATCTATACCTCTTAGTATATCACCAAATGTTCCTTGAAAGTAATCAACCTCCTCAGAAACGGGAGACGGTGAAGTTGTAGCACTTGATGTGCCATCCGAAAAACTTGAAACGAAATCCGGAGTATCTTTTTTTTTTAAGGAGCCTTGCTCAACATAAGATTTAAATTCCTCTACACCATAGCGGTTTACCAAATCACCTTCAGAGTAAACTTTACCATTAGGTGTTTCATAAAAATGACCACCATCTTGAAAATTTAATTCAGGTGTTTCTTCTTCTACAAATTCAGTTAACTGCCCTTCATTTACAAGTTGGTCAAACCCTTCATCACCATATCTTTCTAGTGCTTCTTGTTGACTAATCTTATAACCATTGGGTGTTACATAAAAAATTTCATCCATAGTTCTTTTCTATTTGCAAGGGACCTGTAGTCCTGTTGAAAGTTCTTCTTTCTTACCATTAACACAAGGACCATACTTACCTTGACCACCTGTAAACTTTTGGTCTTTCGCTAGGGTTCCTATTTGCTTAGTTTGCTTTAATACATAAGTCAACCACTTCTCAAATCTTTGTTCTTCTTCATATGCATTAGAATCTATATCAATATCTGAATCTAAATCAAATGTCGCAGGATATTCTGCATTACCTTTCCAACCATCTATAGTTACTTGGGTATTATCTCCACCTCCATAACCTGTTGCTTTAGCTACTAGACCATACTTAGAATATCTATCATTTAAAGCTTTTGCTACCGCATCTTGTTCTTGGTCTAAGAACGGCTCACCGTTGTTAGCTTTAGGGAATCCTGCTTTAATAAATGTACTCACCTCTGAGTCAAATCTTCCTTGGTTACCTTGTCTGTTTGCTCCTGAATCTCCGAAGTCTAAGTTAAGAGGCTTACTCTTACCCTTATCATCTTTAACAAATCCTCCTGCACTTAATGCTTTTTTAGGGTCATCAAGACCTGTAATCTCATTACCTAGTATTGCCCAATCTTCATCACTAATATCCTTAGTGAAATCAATTCTTCTATTTTTAACAGGGTCAGTATATACAAACTCTATAGACAATCCATCAGTTGATGGGTTAACACCAATCAATCCTGCCGCTTTACCTTCTTCGGTACCAATTAAAGATTCAAAAGAAGCAACTCTTTCTTTAGCCGTTTGACCTTTAATAGAGTTCCAAGTTCTTTGAATATTTTCTTTAGCTTCATCATCTCTCTTTTCTTTTCTAACATCTGCAGGTGCATATGTAGGAGCATTGTAATCCTTAGGTGCAGCTTTA
>Ga0164320_10000018_pt1 | contig 42103 bp, 39 predicted proteins | sample GuaBasSediGuay11_FD_113736 | JGI IMG/M metagenome (GOLD analysis project Ga0164320, IMG submission 113736) | Subseafloor sediment microbial communities from Guaymas Basin, Gulf of California, Mexico - Guay11, Core 4567-28, 0-3 cm | ecosystem: Environmental > Aquatic > Marine > Hydrothermal...
ACAGCAGCAGGATAATGCCGATATGGGCAAGTCGTTCTATTTGCTCGGCATCGCTAATCAGTCCTAGTCCCTTCGGCCCGACAACAATGCCCAGCACGATGTAGGCAAGAATAATCGGTTGCTTCAAGAATAGAAACAGGCTAGCGAACAGGGCTGCACCGGCAAAAATCAGTACAAATTGAAGAATGATATTTTCAAGCATTGCTAGCGGTAATGCCTCTATAACTTTCCCTCAGGTAACCACTTTGCACGATCCAGCCATTGCAATCAATTTTAAATATGCAGTGATTGCTATTTAAAATTATGCAAATGAATCTGGATTTAGTAATGAATTCATCGATACCTGATTAATAAGGAAAACATGTATTTATTATTATACGATTGTCGATAGTCTGCTTCGGGCACTTTGCCGAAGTAACCAGGCTCAATCCGGAGGTCAGCTTCCCCGATAGCCGACGTTCAAAACCCCTGGGTTAACTTCAGCTTCCGGCACAAGGTGGGCGTTCGCGCCCGGGTCTAACCACCAAATTATTGAGTTCGGCATGTGATAGAATTTCCTCATCTTAAATCCATTTAGGCTATTAATGGTAAAGGATCATCTATCGCGTAAGCTGGCAGTTATCCTCCATGCCGATGTGGTCGGCTCCACATCGCTAGTCTAGCAGAATGAGACACTCGCTCATGAACGCATTCAAGCAGCTTTTCATAATTGTGCTGAAATCATCAAATCTTATGGGGGAATAGCACGCGAGGTACGCGGAGACGCTCTTGTAGCAGAGTTTAGTCGAGCCTCCGATGCAGTTCCCGCCGCGATCGCATTTCAAGCTCTGAACGAGGAATCTGTACCCCGTCAGCCCGAGTTGGACAGAATAGTCTGGTGGTTCTGGATTTTCAAGTAGTCCCTGGTTAGATTCTGTCTGATTGACCAATTGGTCGCGCGTTAGTAGGAGTGTTCCTGCTCAGCAGATACGCGGTTTCAGACGCCGAAGGGCGCATCTTTGCCGGCCGATATCTTTGGGCCCGTCCCGCGTCCCGCAACTCAGAATTGAGGTGAGAGCGCATCTTGCTAGGCTTCGATACGCTCGACCCTCGCTGCGGTTCGCTTGTAGGCCGGGGTTTGCGAGGCTTTGTCGAAGGTGCCGCTGGTCAGCCTGTTTGCGGGCGCTTCGGAGAAGTGGAACGGGTAGAAAATCGCTCCCTCCGGTGTTCGATCGGTCACAAATACCCTGACTTCAATCGAGCCGCGCTTGGTGACGATGCGTCCCATGCAACCATCCTCCAGATCGTAGCGGCGCGCGTCCTCAGGGTGCACTTCGACCTCACCCTCGGGTCGCATATGATTTAGTCCGCGCGAACGTCGCGACATGGTGCCCGTGTGATAGTGTTCGAGCAACCTGCCCGTGTTGAGATTCAACGGATAGAGGTCATCGGCCACGTCCGCGCCCGCATCTTCCTGATTGACGGCATGGAACAGACCCTTGCCAGAGGGAGTTGGGAAGTTCTCTTCATAAAGGAAGCGAGTACCGGGGTGCTCGGTATCAAAGCAGGGCCATTGCAGGCCGCTACCGCCGAGCCGCGCATGGCGCATGCCAGCGTAGGATGGCACCAGAGATGCGATCTCCTCCATGATTTCTGCGGCGCCCGGATAACTCATCGGGTAGCCCATCGCGGTCGATACGTCGCAAATGATTTCCCAGTCTGCACGCGCCTCGCCGGCGGGCTCGACTGCCTTGCGAACGAGTTGCACGCGACGCTCCGTGTTGGTGAATGTGCCATCCTTTTCGGCGAAGCTCGCGGCAGGGAATACGACATCGGCCAGCGCGGCTGTTTCAGACAGGAATAGATCCTGCACGGCTAGGAATTCGAGATTCTTTAGGCCGTGCTCGACCTCTTTTATGTCAGGACTTGAGCCCATAGGATTTTCGCCCATGATGTACATCGCCTTGATGTTACCTTCACTCGCGCCCTCCTCCATCTCGATCACCGTCAGATATTCGTCCTCAGGCATCGGTACACCCCAGGCCTTCTCGAACTTCGCGCGATCCTTGGGGTCCTTGATGTCGTGGTAGCCCGGAAGGTTGTTGTGCTGGCCCTGCATATCGGAACAGCCTTGCACATTGGATTGGCCGCGCAGTGGGATAAATCCGGTGCCGGGGCGGCCGACATGACCCGAGAGAAGTGATAGATTGGCCATGGTCAGAGCGCCATCGACGCCGGTAAGGTGCTGGGTGATGCCCATACCCCATAGCAGCATGCCGCGCGATGCCTGGCCGTACATCAAAGCCGCCTCGTGCAGCCTGCTCTTTGGCACGCCAGAAATTTCTTCAACATACTCAGGCGTATATTTTTCGAGATGCTTGATGTAGGGCAGCCAGTTTTCCGTTCGCGCCTCGATGAACTCGTCGTTGGCCAGTCCCGCCTTCCAGATAATACGCGCAAGGCCGTTCAACACAGCGACATTGGTGCCATTCTTCGGTCTCAGCCATACATCGGCGTGGTCAACCATCTCGATGCGACGCGGGTCTATAACGACAAGTTTTGCCCCGCTTTCATACTTAGCCTTGAACACCTGGCTCGAAATAACAGGATGCGTCACAGTGGTGTTCGATCCGCACACGATGAAGGCCGTTGCCATGCGCACATCGGGACTAGAAGCGGAAGGGGCGCTGGAGCCAACAGCCTTTTTTAAAGCGACGGCGGAGGCCATATGGCAAAGCCGTGCGCAATGGTCGATGTTGTTGGTGCCGAAGGCGCACCGGATCATCTTCTGGAAAACAAAATTGTCCTCGTTCGTTGTTCGCGCCGAAGTGAGGCCGGCAAGAGCGGGGGCGCCATGTTTGGCCTTAACCTCGTTGAGGCGCTTTGCCGTAAAGGCAATTGCCTCATCCCAACTTGCCGGTTCGAGGGGGCTATTCTTGCCGCCACGGCGTATCAACGGCTGTGTCAAACGGTCGGGATGATGAATGAAGTCCATGCCGAAACGGCCCTTGACGCACAGATTACCAATGTTGGCGTCGGAGGCGAGCGAGGGATTAACGGCGACCACCTGCCCCATTTCCGTTTCCAGCTCTATGGCGCAGCCAACACCGCAATAACCACAGGTCGTAGTGGTCTTCCGTCGCAGGTTCTTGGGCAAAACACCAGTGTCGGATAAATCCTTCAATGCGCCCGTCGGGCACACACCGACACACTGACCGCAGTTATTGCACTGCGTATCGCGAAAGTCGTTGGTGCCGCTGACGAGTACCGGGTAGCCCGACTCGTCGACCGTATAGACTTCACGATACTGGACTTCGTCGCAGATGCGTACGCATTGCAAGCATTTGATACACTTTTCGAATTCGAGCTGAAAAAATGGCCAGGACACAAGCGGCGCTGCGATACCCGGATCGACTGGTTCAGACTCTTTGACTTTGAGCGCTATATTCATTTCCATGCCTCCTGACCCAGGTAGACTTTGGTTCCGGCACCGTATTCGATAGACAGGCTCTGCAAGGTACACACGCCGGTCGCCTGGCAACGGCACATGAGGCACCTGCCAGCCTCTTGCAACGCCTCTTCCTCTGAAAAACCGACCTCAACCTCTTTGAAGGCTTCGTCATTGTCCACGTCGCCGCCATGCTGCGAAATTTCGAAGGCCTTGAGACGACCATCTCCATCTATAACCGGCATTTCGTTCATCGGTGCCGTTGACGCTGCTTTCGCGCCGATGTCGAAAAACTCGGGCTTGTGCTGCAAGATCGCTGCGGCAATTCCAGCTTCGTCGGCACCGTTCAGGTAGGCATTGATAGCGAAGGCGCCCAGGCGTCCAGCCCCCACACCTTCGACGACGGTGGCCGCCCCGGTGACGCAATCGCCGCCAGAGAAAACGCCCGGCAGGTTGGTCATCATCGTTGATTCATCTACCTCGATGGTGCCCCATCTCTCGTGGAGACCGAGATCGCCCTCATTGAGCGCGGCGACGTCAACGTCCTGCCCGATTGCCAGGAGGATCGTGTCGGCTGGGGTATAATACTCCGAACCCGGAATAGGGACCGGGCGGCGGCGGCCACTGTCATCAAGCTCGCCGAGTTCCATGCGCAGCGACGTTAGCCCAACGACGCGTCCGTTCTTAACCTTTACAGAAACGGGAGCTGTGAGGAGCTCGAGTTTAATACCCTCGACATCGCATTCGTGTATTTCGTGTGCGGCCGCCGTCATCTCCGTGCGCGTACGCCGGTACTGCATGGTAACTTCGGACGCACCGACACGACGTGCTGTGCGCACCGCGTCTGCCGCCGTGAAGCCTCCACCGATGACGATGACGCGTTTGCCGACATCGACGGTTTTGTTCCAGTTGACGTCGGCGAGAAACTTGATCGCCGACATAACACCCTCGGCATCGTCGCCAGGTATACCCGTCGGTTTGGCAGCCATGGCACCTATGGACAGGTAAACGGCGTCGAATCCATGATCTTTGAGCGTATCGATCTGGTAGTCGCGTCCCATCTTCTGGCTGGTTTTCAATTCGACGCCGAGCGACAGGATGTCGTTGATCTCCTGGTCAAGTACACTATTGGGCAGACGGTAGGGCGGAATGCCGAAACGCAACATACCACCCGCCTTCTTTTCCGATTCGAGCAGCGTAACCTTATGCCCCTCAAGCGCCAGGTAGTAGGCCACTGAGAGGCCCGTCGGACCAGCACCAACCACGGCAACGCGTTTGCCGGTTGCAGGCTTTGGCTCGGGCTGGGTTGGCAATCCTGATTCGGCAGCCTTATCTGCCGCGAATCGTTTCAAGGCGCAGATCGCAACCGGCTTACCGTCAATCTGAATGCGCCTGCATGGGTCTTCGCAAGGCCGCGGGCACACACGCCCGAGTACACCCGGTAACGGTAGCATCTCCTTTATGAGGGCCGTTGACCCTGCATAATCTTTCTGGAGTATGAGGTCGATATAGCCGGCAATGTCGATCCCGGCGGGGCAAGCCGCCGTGCAGGGCGGTTGGCAATAGGCATTGTGATCGGAAAGATAGATATTGAGCCTGTCCTTGCGCAGCGCCTTCAATTCCAAATTTTTAGTCTGGACCGTCATGCCCTCTTTGGCCACTGTCATGCAAGCCTTCACAAGGTCTGCATGACCGTCAAGGACGACATTGCACAATTCGCAATCGCCCGTGGGTTTCATCCGAGGATCAGCGCACATTGCAGGAATCTCGATGCCCGCACGGCGAGCCGCCTCCAGGATAGTCTCGCCCGCCATTGCTTCGATCGACTTACCGTCAATTTCCAGCCGACATGGCTCAAGGCTCACCTCGGGTTCACTCACACTGTCCTGACCAATCGCCGCGGCGCGTGAGCGCTTTTCCCATTTGGTTTTCTTGCATTGGTTTCCTCTCGTGATATTCTTCGTACCTACCCTTTCGGTACTCAGGGCATAGCGTTTCCGCCATCGAACCAGGTTTTCTGGTTATGGATATTATGTTTACAAGTATACAATCCTGACTAAAATGGTCAAGTATTTAAGATCGACAGTATTTTATTCGTTTAAAATTTTCACTTATCCTTTGCGATCGTAGGCAGCGGCAATGGAAAACAGAGCACCCTCGACAATTGCTCCTGCATCGCCCTAGGGCGCCTACTTTTGGTGCTCTACTACATGCCATCCATGGCAATAACTGGCGCACCGGTTGACGGGGAAACACCTCATCTACCAACAGGGCTGCGCTCTCGACCATGCGACGAGCTGATAAAGTAGCGTCTTTGCCGGCTGGTGGCGTTGATACCGGTAGGAACCAAAACCCGCATCGGCATTCCCTGCCGTAGTAACTTGGGACATGATTCGCATCCTTGGAGTCTGGGTTGACCTGCAGTCTATGGTTGACTGTTCAATCAGGCAAATCGGATCGCAATCGATGCCACGGGTAATTTATTCTAGGTTGTCGACAGGCGATTTTTCAGACCTAAGCGGGTCTTCGATATGGATTTTATCCAGCGATAAGCCGGCGTCTAAAGCTCGCCGTTCGATCAATTCGCGGGTACCGATCAAAATACAATCAGCAATCTTGTCGTTGCTGGCGCGGACCGCTGCTTCAATGATACGAATATCATCCCCCTCGGCCAAAACCATGAACCTGAGACTGGATTGCGCCTGTGAAATGATATGGCTTAAAATTCCCATAGTATTTTTTATTGCAAATTTAGTGCAGACTAGAGCCTTGCGAGAATTAGGCCAAGACCCGAATGGCGCTTACTCAAGGTTCTTAATATAATTACCGTCGTTCGCGGGAACGACAGGTTTAAGTTAGTGTCAAAGCCGGAGTTTCATTTTAGGAAACACGTGGTTAAAAAAGGCCCCGTCTTTAGCATAGTATCCGTCAATTCAATATCGAGTTAAACGAATAATGAAAATTGGTGTACTGAAAGAAATTCACCTGGGTGAGAAGCGCGTCGCGTCGACCCCGGAGGTTGTGGTAAAACTGATCAAGCTTGGATTCGAAGTGATGGTCGAATCCGGTGCCGGAGCCGGGGCTAATTTCTCGGACCAGGCCTACGAGCGTGCAGGAGCAACAATTTGCAAGAATGCAGAGGCTACCTGGTCAGCTTCTGACCTGGCGATCAAGGTACGCCCACCCGAGCAAAATCTCCAGCTCGGTAAACACGAAATAGACTTAATGCCGGATGGCCGCCGATTGATCAGCTTTCTGTGGCCGGCTCAAAACGAAAAAATGCTCAAGCAACTGGCGCAGCGCAAAGCGACTGCGCTCTCGATGGATAGTATTCCGCGCATTTCGCGCGCGCAAAAGCTCGATGCGCTGAGTTCGATGGCGAATATCGCCGGGTATCGATCCGTCATCGAAGCGTCCAGTCATTTCGGTCGATTCTTCGCCGGGCAAATCACCGCTGCCGGCAAGGTTGACCCCGCAAAAGTGATGGTGATTGGTGCCGGTGTTGCGGGGCTCGCGGCTATCGGTACGGCCAAATCGCTCGGTGCGATCGTGCGGGCGTTCGATACGCGCCCGGAGGTTAAAGAACAGATTCAAAGTATGGACGCCGAATTCCTCGAGCTCGAATTTGAAGAGGATGGCAGTGGTGAAGGCGGATACGCCAAGATTATGAGTAAGGAATTCATCGACGCGGAAATGGCGCTGTTCGCCGAGCAGGCAAAAGAAGTCGATGTGATCATCACCACCGCGTTGATCCCCGGCAAACCGGCGCCGAAATTGATTACCAGGGCGATGGTCGACAGTATGCGTGACGGCAGCGTGATCGTTGATCTGGCCGCCGAACAGGGCGGGAATTGCGAATTAACCGTGCCCGGCAAGGTAGTGAAAAAGCACGGTGTCAGTATTGTCGGCTATACCGATTTACCGAGTCGTCTCGCTGCCCAGTCGAGCCAGTTGTATGCGACCAATATTTATAATCTGATCGACGAAATGTGCCCCGGGAAAGACGGTAGCCTGGTCATCGATATGGAAGACGCCGTGGTACGCGGGGCGACCGTGGTGAATAACGGTGAAATCACCTGGCCAGCGCCTCCGATTGCAGTCTCGGCCGAGCGCAAACCTTCTTACAGCGGACAAACTGTGAGCGTTGATGCAAAACCCGCGAAACCAATTGTGCCACCTTCCAGTGTCGCCAGGGTGGCGAAAAGCGCCTGGCTGCCGATGCTGATCGGCGGACTGTCATTATTTGGCCTCGGGCTCGTTGCACCACCGTCATTCATGGCGCATTTCACCGTGTTTGTACTGTCCTGCTTCATCGGTTACATGGTGATCTGGAATGTCTCGGCGTCGCTGCATACACCGCTTATGAGTGTCACCAATGCGATCAGCAGCATCATCGTGCTTGGAGCCTTAACGCAGATATCGTCCGATAATCCCACGATTATGTATCTGTCGGTAATTGCATTATTCATCACCAGTATCAATATTATGGGTGGTTTTTCGGTCACGCAACGCATGCTGCAAATGTTCAAGGGACAATAATTATGACCGCAAGTCTTATCAATGTATCTTACCTCGGTGCCGCAATCCTGTTTATCCTGGCGCTAGGCGGGCTGAAAAATAACGAATCCGCACGTCGTGGCAACCTCTACGGCATGATCGGAATGACTATTGCGGTGTTGGTCACGATCACTGCATTCGTGACTAGAAATTATAACATCCTGATCGTGGTGATGGTGGCAGGCGGGACGATTGGATTCATTTTATCGCGCCGCGTGAAAATGACACAGATGCCGGAACTGGTGGCGATACTGCATAGCCTGGTCGGTCTTGCCGCAGTACTGATCGGTTTCGCCAATTTTATGGATCCGGGCGTTGCATATATCGGTGTGGAAAAAACTATCCACGATATTGAAATTTTCATCGGTATTTGTATCGGTGCGATAACTTTCACCGGATCGGTTATCGCCTATGGAAAACTCAGTGCAATTATAAGTGGCAGACCCCTGATGCTACCCGCCCGCCACTGGCTCAACCTGGCACTGTTTCTCGGGGGCCGCGGGGTCGGGGCCAGGTTCGTCGGTGCCGACAACCATGCCGATGCCTTTGTCATGCTCGCCGTGATGACGATCATTGCTTTTATCTTCGGCATGCACATGGTTGCCGCGATTGGTGGCGCTGATATGCCGGTAGTGATTTCGATGCTCAACAGTTATTCGGGCTGGGCCGCCGCCGCCACTGGCTTCATGCTATCGAATGACCTTTTGATCGTGACCGGTGCACTGGTTGGAAGTAGCGGTGCGATACTGAGTTATATCATGTGTCGGGCGATGAACCGAAATTTTATCAGCGTCATCGCCGGCGGCTTCGGAACTTCTGGTGGCTCGTCGAGTTCAACTGCAGGGGGTGATCTGGGTGAAGTCAATACCATCGATATCGCTGAAACCGCTCACCTGCTCAATAGTGCAAGCGAAGTCATGGTTGTGCCCGGGTATGGCATGGCCATGGCGCAGGCGCAACACGCGACTTCCGAGGTGGTGAAAATGTTACTGGCCAAGGGAATCAACGTCCGATTCGGCATACACCCGGTCGCAGGACGTATGCCCGGGCACATGAATGTACTACTAGCCGAGGCCCATGTTCCTTATGACATCGTTTTTGAAATGGACGAGGTCAACGACGATTTCCCTAATATCGACGTGTCGATCATCATCGGTGCCAACGACACGGTCAACCCGTCCGCGCAGGAAGATGAAGACAGCCCCATCGCCGGGATGCCAGTGCTCGAAGTATGGAAAAGTGAAAACACCATCGTGCTGAAACGCGGAATGGCAGCGGGTTACGCCGGGGTCGACAATCCGCTTTTCGTGAAAGAAAATACCCGGATGCTGTTTGGTGATGCAAAAGATAGCCTGGATTTATTGATCAAGGCGCTTTAACACAGCAAGTGATATATAAGGCTGTCATCATTCGGGACACCGCGGCATTCTCGCGAAGCGGGTTGAACAAGGCCACCTCTTCAGCGTCGATCAAATACATATTCCCGTGACGGCCAATATCATCCAGGTAGGCATGCATAGCTGAAACAGCAGGCTGGCCCACCAAACCGAGAGATGCCTGATTAAGATATATAGCGTCGGTGAGACTGCTATATTGCGAACGATTTGACAGTGAAGAAATCATGGCGTCTCTTCTTGTTTAACACAAATCCATTATCGCACTTATTCGAAGTTAGCGGATACATGTCCCGCTCTCACTGGCTGATACCTGACAGCTTTACCAGTATGGTCGAGAACGGGTATGAGTATCTATATCGGGCACTTTGCAGTAGTTAATTGAGAAATTTTGAAGATCAGCTTCGTGTCATCCAGATAAGTCTATCTATCAGATCGAGTCGAACCATTTCAGTTAATTGCTGGATCGAGTTTGAATTGGCCAACTCTAGTCAAGCTTGATATCGGGAATTGGTGCAAGTATAAATTGCCATGATTGGGAGAGTTGTCGGTCAAAGAACTTTCTGCAGGCCGCTGAGGAACAATATCCGGGCTGCCGAGTCAAAAACTGACTCCATTGGCCAATATGACAAGCTTATGAAGACCAGCCTTATGATTCGACAGCAGAAAATTTTATTAGGTCTGTGCCTGATGGTTTTACTCACCGCACCGTGGAACCACCTGCTAGCCTCGCCCTCGGCAGAACTGTGGCAGCGTTGGGCCGAACACGATGCAGGCGCGACCCGCACTATCGACCACAGCGCATGGGATGGTTTGCTCGGACGTTATGTTCTGGTCCATCAAACTGGCGTAAACCGTTTCAATTATACCGAGGTCACCGCATCCGATCGATCACGCTTACAGTCTTATCTGGCAGCTATGTCTGCTACCCCGATTAGTGAATACAGTCGCAACGAACAATTAGCGTTCTGGATTAATCTTTACAACGCACTGACCGTGGAAATCGTTTTACAACACTACCCGGTGGACACTATCCGTGAAATTTCGTTCAGCCTGTTTGCCTCAGGGCCCTGGGGTGAGAAACTGATCAAAGTCGAAGACGAAGAACTCACTCTCGACGATATCGAACACCGTATCCTGCGACCGATCTGGAAAGATCCGCGTATTCATTATGCACTGAATTGCGCAGCTATCGGTTGCCCGAGTTTACAACCCACCGCATATAACGCGAGAAACACCGATACCATGCTGGATCAGGCGGCTCGGGAGTTTATCAATCATCCCCGTGCAGTTAGTATTAGTTATGGTGAATTACGTGTCTCCAGGATTTATGACTGGTTCGAGCAAGATTTTGGAGGCAACGATGGGGGTGTAATAGCCCACCTGAACCAATATGCCGACGCAAAACTACAGGACTCGTTGAAGGGCAGGAAGCGAATTGGTCAATACCACTACGACTGGGCCATCAACGATCCAAAAACCAGGGAATACGGTGCCGGCCGAGTCAGCCGACGAGGCAGCTAGCCAAATATTTCATCAGGAGCGTTAATGCGCTTTTTTCGCCTACCAATAATGACTGAGCCAACACTGGCAGTGTTTGGCGGTGTAGGATTACTACTGGTGATACAGGCACTTTTCCTGAACCTGATTTCCGATCGGTTTCTATTTGAAATCGCAGTTATTAAATTACCAATCCTTCCATTTGTCGCATCGCAGATAACCGCCGGGCTGATATTTCTCTCACTGTTTCGACTCATCCCATTAGTCACACCCGGGAGGGCTGCGCTGCTATTAATGCTTCTCGCAGGTCTCGCGATGCGCGTCCTGTTATTCGGCACGACTCCAATTCTGGAAGTCGATTTCTATCGTTATCTCTGGGATGGAGCAGTGGTCATGCAGGGCTACAATCCCTACCTGTTCGCACCCGATAGCATCGTGCAAGGGCCTCAGATCGAACTACAGGGCCTGGCTCAACAAGCAGGCATTGTGTTCGAACGAATCAATTATCCCGCGTTGAATACCATCTACCCGCCGCTGGCCCAACTGATGTTTGCCGTTGCGAGCTGGCTCGATGCGTGGAACCTGGACACCTGGCGCCTGCTATTGCTGGCTTTTGAAACAGTCAGTTTCTGCCTGCTACTGACATTATTACGCGAGTTAAAGCGCTCCCAGCTCTGGGCGGCACTCTACTGGTGGAATCCTCTGGTGATCAAGGAAATATTCAACTCGGCGCATATGGACGCGCTGCTGGTACCGTTTATTCTCGGTGCCATTTTGTTAATTGTACGTAAACGCCAGATACTGGCTGGTGGCATGTTCGCGCTCGCCGCCGGAATCAAACTCTGGCCGTTGTTGCTGATCCCTTTCAGTTTAAGACCCCTGCTGACAAATCCGCGCAAGCTGGGTATTGCTTTAGCTGTGGTTTGCCTGGTGACTCTAACCGTAGTTGGCCCGTTATTTTATTTTGCCCTGGGAACAGATTCGGGTCTCTCGGCATATTCACAAAGCTGGCAGCGCAACAGTGGACTGTTCCAACTGGTGTCGGCATTTGGTACTGGTCTGGCGATGCCTTTCGACAGTATCGACGCCGGGTACCTGGCCAGAATTCTCGTTGCTGTGTTTCTGGGCGGCCTGGCAATTTATCTAAACCGTTCGCAAGCCATTAACCACGAAACCCTGGTAAAGCATATTTGCTGGCTGGTAGCCGCGCTTTTCCTGCTCAGCCCAACACAATATCCCTGGTACACCATCTGGCTCGCCCCGCTGTTGTGCCTTTACCCGCAACGCGGGCTATTGCTATTGACCGCATTGTTACCGATTTATTACCTGCGCTTTTACTTCGATGCGCGCGATCAGACCGAACTATTCGACCAATATATCGTCTGGTTGCAGTACCTGCCAGTGTATGCCCTGTTATTGAAGGATTATTTTTTACCGAAACAACAAACGCGATATAGTCACCATTATGTTTAATAACCACCATGTCGTTGCGGTGGTTCCAGCGCGTGACGAAGCTCCATCGATTGCAAAGGTAGTTCGGGACATCAGGGTGGTTACCAGTACTGATGGAAGTCCTCTATTCGACCGAATTGTAGTCTGTGATAACGCCTCTACTGACGATACAGCCAATGTCGCCCGCGCCGAGGGAGCGGAAGTAATTTTCGAGGTGCATCCTGGCTACGGTGCTGCCTGTCTGACGGCATTATCACAGGTTGAACAAACCGATATTGTGGTATTTATCGATGCCGACCAGTCACTCAAGATCGACCAGGCTATCGATCTGGTAAACGCAATCTGCGATGGAGCGGACCTGGTTATCGGATGTCGTCCACGAGAACTGCAGGAGGCTGGATCAATGACATTGCCTCAGCGTTTTGGCAATGTAATCGCCAGCCTGCTGATTCGGTTGATATGGCAAGTACCGGTCAGTGATCTGGGCCCATTCCGGGCAATCCGATTCAATGCCCTGCAAAAACTCGAGATGCAGGACCGGGGTTTTGGATGGACCGTTGAAATGCAGGTTAAGGCAATTCAACACGGCTTGCACATGGTCGAAGTGCCGGTACACTATCGGCGGCGAGTCGGGCGTTCCAAGATCAGCGGTACTGTTAATGGTGTCGTGTTCGCGGGTATCGGTATAATCTCAATGATTTTTAAACTGGCGCTGGCTAAACCGTTATCTAAGGTATCTCGTCCGCTTTAGTTAACCCAATATTCTCGCGAAATTACCAGTCCCGTCTTCCTAATTCTTGTATTCTGTCATCACAACAAGATTCCGGATCAAGCCCGGAATGACGGGTTTTATTTAGATTTTAATCTCGTCATTCCGGCCACTAGGGCCGGAATCTATCAATCCAGAAAAATAAGGAAATAACAGACTTAAGAGGTAACCATGTCCGAGCGCTACCACTATAATTCGCTATTTCAGTTCTCGACCTCACTCTTCGAGACGGTGGGCTTATCTGTCGAACGCGCCCGGGTGATGGCATCGGTATTTCTCGAAGCCGACCTGCTCGGTCTTACCACGCATGGCATGAATCGTGTTGCGAGTAATTTAAGCTGGCTGGAAAGCGGGCAATCGAGAACAAGCGGTGAACCCGAGATACTCGCCGATCGAGGCAACCTGTTTAACTGGGATGCTAATTTTCTGCCCGGTCCCTGGGTAGTAACCCGGGCGATTGAGCAATGTATTGAACGGGTTGCCTCGCGTGGGATTGTCTGCGCGACAATTCGGCGCAGCCAGCATATCGCCGCTCTCGGTGCCTACTGTACGCGGATCGCCGAAGCGGGGTACGTCGCGCTAATCACCTGTTCGTCGCCCAATGAAAACACGGTCTGCGCGCACGGGGGAATTAACCCGGTATTCTCCGCCAACCCGTTCGCTTTTGTTGCGCCCGCTGACGATTATCCCGTTCTATTCGATATCAGTCTGTGTATCACCGCCGGTGGATATGTCAGTCGGGCAATGCGTGAGGGTAAAAAGTTACCCGGCAAGTATTTGAAAGACAATAAAGGAGAGGTCAGCGACGATCCAGCCGTGTTTTTTGCCGATCCCGCCGGAAGTATCATGCCGATCGGTGGCGTTTCGCATGGCTATAAGGGCTATGCTATGACACTCATGAGCGAAATTCTGACGATGGCGCTGGGCGGCTATGGCCGAGCCGATGACAGCGCATCAACCGACGGTGAGGCAAATTCGGTATTTATCCAGATGTTCGACCCCGGCGCTTTTGGATCACTCAGCGATTTCAAGAAGCAGATCAATAAAATCAAGACGATGTGCGAAAATAGTGAAACCAGGCCAGGCGACGATTCGGTACGGGTCCCGGGTCAACGCGCCTGGCAAAGGCGGCTGGATCAACTGGTAAACGGAGTTGAACTGTATCCGACCATCATCGAGGATTTAAAACCCTGGGCTGAAAAGCTGGGTGTCGATATGCCGGAGAAATTGTGACCTGATTTCAGGTCATGTCTCACAGAATTCCTATATCTGGTTAAAGTGAATCAGCTTCCAGATCCACGTCAAATCACATCACATTCGACGATATGTCCCTCGAATAACTCTCTCGCTTGCGGATTCGTTGTAGAACAGCTGCCCACAGCGAGTGAACAACGAGTATGGAAACGACAACCTGTGGGTAGATTCATTGGACTAGGTACATCACCTGTCAACAGTATATGATCACGCTTGCGCGTCGGGTCCGCCATCGGAATTGCAGACAACAGTGCCTGGGTATAAGGATGCTGCGGATTGCCAAATAATTCATCTCGACTTGCGAATTCGACGATGCGGCCAAGATACATTACGGCAACTTTATCGCACACATGATCGACCACCGCGAGGTTGTGTGAAATAAACAGTAGCGCCAAATCCATTTCCTTTTGTATTTGTTTGAGTAAATTCAGAATCTGTGCCTGAACAGAAACGTCCAGGGCGGAAACCGGTTCATCGCAGACCACAAATTCAGGCTTCAAAATAAGGGCGCGTGCAATGCCTATGCGCTGGCGTTGACCACCGGAAAACTCATGTGGAAAACGATCCATGGCACTAGCTGGTAAACCAACCAATCCAAGCATTTCAGCAACATCACGCCGACGCGACATTTTATCGCCTATACCGTGAATGACCAGGCCTTCGGCAATACTGTCCCCTACGGGCATACGCGGATCGAGGGCCGAGAACGGGTCCTGAAATATAATCTGGACCTGCTTTGCATGTTCAAAATTACCTTTCTTCTCATCGATAACAAATGGCTTACCATCAAAATGAATAGCACCGGAGGTTTGCTGTGACAGACCCACCAGAATACGACCCAGTGAGGACTTGCCACAGCCACTTTCACCCACCAGACCTACCGTTTCGCCTCGCTCGATGGAGAAAGATACACCATCCACTGCCCGTACATGAGTCTTTACACGCTGCAGAAACCCTTGATGCACCGGGAAGTGTTTTTTTACGTTGTCGAGTATGACTAGTGCGGACATCAGTTAATTCCCGGATAACCAGCATCGGCTAGAGGAATGATCACTTGTCGCTATTAATTCCGGGACTTCGGCAAGACAACGCGGGTCATTGCCAGCTTCCCGTTCATGACAGCGCGCCGCAAACCGGCAATAGCTGGGTAAATCAACCAGACTTGGTACTCGACCCTTGATGACTTCCAGGAGTTCCTGACGCCGACCAATCACTGGAATGGAACGCAATAGGGCGCGTGTATAGGGATGTTCTGGCGCGCTAAACAAGGTCTGAACATCTGTGTACTCCACCACCTGGCCGGCATACATTACCGCTACGTTATCAGCCATTTCGGCCACAACGCCTAAATCGTGAGTAATCAATATGGTACCGGTATTTTTTTTAACTTGCAGATCCCTCATCAGTTCAAGAATCTGTGCCTGAATGGTTACATCAAGGGCCGTGGTTGGTTCATCGGCAATAAGCACCTCGGGTTCACAGGCCAGGGCCATGGCAATCATGACGCGTTGTGCCATCCCCCCGGATAACTCGTGCGGATAACTTTGCAAACGAATTACCGGGTCGGGAATGCCGACATTTTTGAGCAATTCGAGCGCGCCAGTCTGGGCTTTTGCCCTGTTCAGGGCCTGATGCGCCTGCAACACCTCGACCAACTGCTTTTCGACTGTTTGTACCGGGTTCAACGCAGAGGCTGGATCTTGAAAGATCATCGAGATCTGATTTCCACGCAAGTTGGCCCATTGTTTTTCGTTGAAATCGAGCACATTACTACCGTGAAACAATACCTCGCCATGAACTACCTTGCCCGGATGGGGTACCAGGCCCATGATAGAAAGTGCTGTTACGGATTTACCACATCCACTCTCGCCGACAATACATAATGTTTGTCCTCTTTTAAGTGACAGGGTCACTCCATCCACAGCCTTGGCGACGCCACTACTGGTATAAAACCAGGTAGCTAGATTATTGACCTCAAGTATGTATTCAAAACCCGGGGTCATCAGCTGTTTAACCTCGGATCAAGGGCATCCCGCAGGCCGTCCCCAAGTAGATTAAACCCCAGCACAGTTATCATGATTGCTATCCCGGGAAAGAATACAAGATGAGGCGCACTAAAAATTTGATTGCGCTCGGACCCTAGCATCGTACCCCACTCTGCCATCGGTGGCTGTGCGCCCAGGCCAAGAAATGAGAGGCCTGCCGCATCGAGAATGGCTCCCGCAATACCCAGGGTTGCCAAAACAACTATCGGTGTAATTGCGTTGGGTAAAATACGCAAAAACAATATTCGTTTGTGGCTGCCACCCAATACTTTAGTGGCAGCAACGAAATCTAACTTAACCACGGTAAGTACACTTGCTCGTGTTACCCGGGCATAGGCCGGTAGCGTCACGATGGATATGGCAAGCAGGGCATTCTGAATACCCGGCCCTAGCACCGCGACAATGGCAATGGCGAGTAAAAATGACGGAAACCCTAGAATGACATCCATAATCCGCATGATTAAATTATCGAGCCAGCCTCCAAAATAGGCAGCAACCGAACCCAGTATAATGCCGAAAAAGAGGGCAAAGGAGACCGTTGTAAAACCAATCGCTAAACTCACTCGAGCGCCATACAATAGTCGCGAATATTGATCGCGGTAATTGCCATCAATGCCAAGAAAATGTTGCGGTCTTTCACTTGGACAGCCTAGAGCATGAATACACGGCGCCGCCCGCTTGGTGAGAAATTTTTCGCCAATCAACACTTTATGGGGGCCGTAGGGTGCAAGGACACCCGCGAAAATAGCCAAAAAAAACATGAACCCAATTAGCCCTAAACCCACCTGGCCGGATCGCCGGGCGATCAGCCTTTTCCAGGTACGTTTCCACATTGGAATGGGATCACCCAGAAGATCCTCGCTGTCCAATTGATCCGCGAATATGGTCGATGCGTCTGCTATTTTACTCATTAGTGAACTCCAAAATTACCACTATTGCAGACGAACGCGAGGATCGAGAAAACTGTAGGATATATCGACGACTATATTAATCGTCATATACGAAACCGCAATTATTACCGTGAAAGCCTGAATGATGGGATAGTCTCGGGCATTAATGGCTTCCACCAACATTCTACCCACGCCGGCAAATCCAAATACGGTTTCGGTCAACACGGCACCACCCAATAGCGCTCCCATCTGCAGACCTAATATGGTCACCACGGGCAACATGGCATTACCCAGTGCATGGACCCGAACAACACGTCTTTCCATCAGACCTTTTGCGCGGGCGGTACGAATATAATCCCGCCCTAGCACCTCCAGTAAACTGGAACGGGTCATGCGCGCAATGATCGCCATGGGTATGGTAGCCAGAGTAACTACCGGCAATATCATGTGTTTTATGGCATCGTTAAACACCTCCCAATCACCGGTGATCAGGGCGTTAAATATATAGTGGTTAGCGATGAATTGATAAAACTTACCCGTAGAGGACGAAAGCACCACATCCCAGCCCCAGGCAACATAAAACGGTGTGGAGGCTAATCCCGCCGTCAAACGTCCCGACGGAGGTAACCATAAAAATGTATCCTTGAGTAAAAACCCAAACAGGTAGGCCAACATCAGTCCAAGCCAGAATACCGGCATAGATATACCCACATTTGCGGCCACCATCGTACTGACATCGGTCAGGGTATTGTGCCGCATCGCTGAAACAATGCCTAAAAAGATACCAATAACAGTCGCCAATATCAGGGCAAAGAAAGCCATCTCGATGGTCAGCGGAAATCGTTCAACCAGTATTTGCGAAACGGGACGACTGTAACGAATGGAATTACCAAATTCACCTTTGGAAAGTTGCTTTACATAGATGATAAATTGTTCAGGAATAGATCGATCAAAGCCAAATTTCTTATTAAAACTCGCGCACATTGAGGCAGTAGCCTTATCACCCAATATTGATTTACAGGGCTCCCCCGGCACCATTCGCGCCAGTGCAAATGTAACAATCAGTATCCCGATTAAAACAGGGATTGAAACTACCAACCGTCGTGCAATAAATCCAAGCATTCTAGGTTCTTAGGGATCGGTCAGCGATATCTTGCGATATCATCAAATAGGGCATAAAAAAAGGTGAGCGGAATCCACCACTCACCTTTCTTAAACGAATACGCCTACTTGGCGTTAATCAACTTGTCCCAAAGATAGGTATAGTAGGTAAATGAACCTGTATTACCACCGTGATTGGGGCTCGCAGCGTTGATACCCGCATCCCAGGAAGCAATTACATCATTGGCATCAAATGTAGATCCATCGTGGAATTTAACGCCTTTTCGCAGCGCACAAGTCCATACGGTTCCATCATCATTTGCACTACAGGCAGTAGCCAGACGAGGTTCAACTTTACCCGAATCTATGGCGTAACCAAGCAGCGGCTCTACAACCTGTTGACAGACCGCAAGCGATTCACCGTCACTTTCATCGGCGCAGTAAAGACTGATGGGCTCAGCATTTTGCATAAATACAAAGGTGTCTTTACCAGGGTTCGCGTGAGCAAATAATGGCGCTCCAAAAGGACGGAAATGTGAGTTCTTAACACCCTTGGCAGAAGCGGATGCAGAAGCACCATGTGCTATTGGAACCATCGGAACAAGCTTACTGATACTGTTGTTAGCCTTGGCATAAAGTGGAGCTGCCGTTTTAATGTCACCAATAGTCGATGCCTCCTCGAGAAGCTTGTAAATTTCCGGATGGGTTGTACCGTATTGTCCGTTTTCAGCACCAAAATGATAATCCAGGAAGTTTGTCACGTGAGGATAATCAGCACCCCAACCTAACAGGTAAAAACCATCCAATCTACCCGTGGTAGATTCATCAATAAATTTACCGCTTTCCATGACTTCCACTTCGGCAGTGATTCCAAGATTCTCTTTAAGTTGAGTCTGGAATTCAACGGCTACAATCTTTGGCTCGGGTAGATAACCACGGAATACGTCGCGGAAAAAGATTTTGGTTTTAAATCCATTTGGATAGCCAGCTTCGGCAAGAAGTGCCTTGGCAGCTGCCGGATCAAATTTAGGCCATGCATCGCCCGCACACCCATTAGAGATTGAACAGGGTGTAAAGTGCGAAGCTACTTCGGAACCTTTGGGGAAATAAAAATCTACCACACGTTTACGATCGATGCCGATGGCAATAGCCTGACGCACTTTTAAATTATCGAATGGTTTAAAGGTATTCGTCATAGCAAGATATAAAGTATTCGGATTGGCTACCGGTATAAACTTTAAATCCGAGTCTGCCGCAACGCCTGCGAAATCGTCTGGGCTCAGGTTGGTAATTTGGTCAACCTGTCCGGAGCGAAGTTCAATCAAACGACCCGCACCACTATCGGACCAACGAATAATAAGCTTGGAAAATGGAGCTTTATCACCCCAATAACTATCGTTGCGATCCAGAATGATACTATCGCCACGATTCCATTTACTCATTTTAAAAGGACCAGTACCCACGGGATTCTCTAGAATCGAACCCGTGCCTTTGGTGGCTGCAATGTGCTCTTCTGGTTGAATGCCAAATGGGGTAAATGCGGCTTTAGCCGGAAATGCCGGGTCGGGCTTACACATCGTGAATACCACTTCGTGCTCGGCCGAGGCCACAATAGATTTAATTTTGCCACCGTAGTCACAATTTGGTGCGACTATGCTATTACCCTGAAAACTAAAGGCGGGTGTTGCGGCAAACCCAAGAAGGACCGAGCCGGCAACAGCGCTCATGATTACATTTTTCATCGTTTCTCCATCCACTTAATGTGGTTGTTATAATAATATTTCTTACGTTCGGGGTAGGTGCGTGGTTTTATTATAATTTACCAGACTACCCCTGCTGTTATACAACGAGTTACGTTGTTTGACCCACTCGGCTGAAACTAAACCCTATCCGAATATGGGCGTGGTTTGATTCTACTTTTATTTATTTAGCAGATCAACTTTATAGCCACAAAAAAACCCGATAAATCGTTGTTTTATATGATTTATCGGGTCTAAATAGGCCTTGCCAGGATCGTCTTAAGGGAATTCTGGGGACAGAATTACACGCTTTAAATCATCTCGTCCCAACACAGGTACAGGGCATCCAGGCAGCTGCTGGCAAGTTTCATGCTGCGCTCGGGGCTCCAGCCCTGTTCATTATCGGGGGTATCGAGCGCATCCTTAAATGGCATTTCGAGAGTCATCACCGGGGCACTAAAGTGTTCGGCCAACGCGTTGGAGCAATAGCTCATGTTCGCCTTACCGGCGCTATTGGCCGGGTAGCCATGCTCGGTCTGAAAATCAGGGTTGATACGCGCTAGCGTTTGTTTATACAGATCGAGCTTTCCCTGCCGTGCCTTGCTCCAGCCAGGAATGCCTTCGGTGCCAGCCAGAAAATTGTAGGGCAAGGCTTCATCACCATGCACATCGAGGCCGAAATCGAGGCCGGTAGATTTCATTTTTTCGAGCACATGATAAACCTCCGGGCTTTTCTCCAGGCTCGATTGATGCCATTCACGGTTCAGGTTAATACCGGCAGCGTTGGTACGCAGATGGCCACGCCGACTGCCGTCCGGATTCATGTTTGGTACCAGGTAGATGACCGAATTTTGCAATACTGCCCGTACCACCGGGTCGTTCTCGTCGACCAACCGGTTAATCAGCCCTTCCATCCACCATTCGGCCATGGTTTCGCCCGGGTGCTGTCGTGCCACCATCCACAGGGTTTTGCCTGCCTTGTCGGGATCTCCAAAGCGCAGGCAGTCGATAGCCTGGCCATCGAGCGTATGGCCGAGGGTCTCGACCTGGCATTGTTCACAATCAAGCGCAAACGCAATCAGATCGGCATGGCGTTCCATCGAATAGGGCGCAAAATAGGCAAAATAGACCTGATCCTGCTCGCTGGTATGCTCGATAACGAGCTGCTTCCCGTCAAACGAGGTATCAACGCGGAACCAGTATTCGCGATCATAGGATGCCACTGCCCGGTAATCCTTCCAGCCACCGGTATAGGCGGCACCTGCAGCATTGTCGATGACGTATCGGCAAGCAATATGCTTGACATTGGCAGCGCGAAAATAAAACCACTGGTAAAATTCAGACTGATGATCGGCCCGAATACTTAACCGGATATTACCCTCATCGCTTTGATCGATGCATTCTATATTACCGGCATCGAATTGACTGGAAATGATCATGCTTACTCTCATAATTCGGGAATGTGAGAGAATACTGTTTGTTGAGCACAATAAAAACTATGATTTAGTCGATGCACCGATTTTTCTGCTTTACCTTCATACTGCTTCTGAGCGCCTGCTCCGATCTCGGTTATTACTGGAATATGACGCAGGGTCATCTCGCGTTGATGAACAATCGCGTGGATATCGATGTTATGCTCGAACAGTCCGATCTCGATGCGGATCTGCGACTACGCCTGCAACTGGTCCAGCAAATTCGAGAATTTTCAGTTGAGCAGCTCGCCTTACCCGACTCGGGCAGTTATAGCAATTACGTCCAGCTTGATCGACCTTATGTGTTACAAAACCTGTTTGCCGCATCCGAGTTTTCGACGCAACTGCACCGCTGGTGTTACCCGATTGTTGGCTGTACGAGCTATCGCGGATACTATGACGAGAAACGCCTCAACGAATATGTGGAACAGCTCAAAACGCAGGGCTTCGATACCCATATCGGCTATGTACCCGCCTATTCGACATTAGGCTGGTTCGACGACCCGGTACTGAGCAGTTTTATCGACTGGCCGGATTACCGCCTTGCTGGCCTGTTATTTCACGAGCTCACCCACCAGCGAATTTTTATCGATGACGATACACAATTCAACGAGTCGCTCGCGGTCGCGGTACAGCTCGCAGGTACCGAGTTATGGCTGAAGTCTGTTGGTAAAGATACACAAATGGGTGATTTTAAGAGCTGGATCGAATACCGACGCAGGGTAGTATCGCTGATCGTGCAAACCCGTGAAAATTTGAGCCAGCTTTATCAAACAGAATCCAGTGACTCGATAAAACGCGAAAAGAAACAGGCTATTTTTGCAGCCAGTCGAGAGAGCCATTCGGTGATTGCGGAAAACATGAATTTTAAGGGCGGGTTTATGAACTGGTTCGCGGGAGAGCTGAATAATGCAAAGATAGGATCAGTATCTGTCTATAACACCCATGCACCCGCATTTTTATCCATGATTAGTGCGTTGGATTACGACTTTGCGGCCTTTTTTGAGATGGCACAAGAGATTGGTGCGATGGACAGGACCGAACGCGAACAATGCCTGGCATTGTGGAAAGACGGCAAGGCTATCAGCGATGAACGATGCCCTGACCCGAAAAATACATAAATTATACTTAAATATTTCGCAGATATTAAGGAACCTCTGATCAATTCATGAAATTTCCGGGCTAAAATTGCTCCAACGTAAAAGGCCGGTCATGCTTTAGGGCCGGAATCCTACTGCGCGCCTTATCGACCTCTGACAGATCTATATCGGCATAGATGATGCCCGGCTCCGCACCGCCATCGGCGAGTACTTCTCCCCAGGGATTAACGATCAGCGAATGCCCCCAGGATCTCCGTTTGTCCACGTGGTGACCGCACTGATTTGGCGCGATAATAAAACTAGCGGTCTCGATCGCTCTGGATCGAACCATCGTATGCCAATGTGCTTTACCGGTAGTCTGGGTAAAGGCGGCTGGAATCGTAATGAATTGTGCGCCGTTTTGCGCCAATTCACGGTAAAGCGCGGCAAAGCGTAAATCATAACAAACCGACATCCCCAGTTTGCCCCAGGGCGTAGTGGCCAGAACGGCCTTGTCTCCTGCCGAGATTACATCCGATTCCCGATAAAACTCTCCATTTGAGAGTTCGATATCAAACAGGTGTAACTTGTCGTAGCGGGCTACGATCTCCCCTTGTGTATCCAGTAAAAAGCTACGATTGACGATCCGCTGATCGACCATTTTGATTAGCTGTGAGCCGACCAGGATGGTCACCTCAAGCGCCCGCGCCAGTTGCCGAAAAGCCAACAGACCGGGGTCCTCTGCCTCGCTGTAACAAGCGTCGGGAATTTTCGCATTGACCGGCTCGATTAAACCAACCGTCTCGGTCAAGGTAATAAAATCAGCACCTGCAGATCGTGCCTCTCCGATTCGTTCGCATACCCAGGCGATATTAGCGGCTATATCCCGGGTCGCGGTATTCTGGATACAGGCAGCGCGAAAAGTGGTGGCCATCGATAATAATTATTAGTTCGATTAGATCCTAAACCTTAGCACATCCAGGGAGCCTAGCACCAAGGCACAGGCTAGAATTAAACCCTATTAAAATTTTGATTTTTCAAAGCCGTCAAAAATTGCTAGAATAGATCAGGCTATGTCAGTCGATTCTACGCCAACCAGCACTCACGAAAATCAGCTCACCGACCGTTTCGGTCGCACGGTCAACTACGTTCGTCTATCTGTTACCGATCGCTGCGATTTACGCTGCGTATACTGCATGCCCGAAAAAATGAAATTTGTTCCGCGGACACAGTTATTGACGCTGGAAGAATTGGAGACGGTTGGGCGATCATTTATTAACCTGGGAGTCGACAAAATACGAATCACCGGTGGAGAACCATTGGTACGTAGAAATATCCTGCAGCTATTCAATAACCTCGGAGCTATTGAGGCATTGAAAGACCTGACCTTAACCACCAATGGCACGCAGTTAACAAAGTATGCCAAACAACTGAAATCCGCAGGGGTAACCCGAATTAATATCAGCCTCGATACCCTGCGCGCTGATCGTTTCCACGAGATGACCCGTGTCGGTGAGTTAAGTCGTACTCTGGATGGCATCGATGCAGCGATAGCCTGTGATTTTGACCAGATTAAGATTAATAGCGTGGTGTTGAAAAACCACAACCACGACGAAATGTTCGACCTGGTCAAATTTGTCATCGATCGTGGTATCGATATTTGTTTTATCGAAGAGATGCCGCTGGGTGAAAACACGCATCACGATCGCGCGAAAACCTTTTACTCTAGCGACGAAATTCTCGAAGACCTGCAACGGCATTACGAATTTCTACCGACCACGATGAAAACCGCGGGGCCAACCCGCTATTTCCAACTGGCGGAGCATGAAAATACCCATATCGGATTTATCTCACCGCACAGCCATAACTTCTGTGAAAGCTGTAATCGCGTTCGTGTCACTGCCGAAGGGCGATTGCTGCTTTGCCTGGGGCAGGAACATTCAGTCGATTTGCGTCGTGTCATCCGCGCTAATCCTGGAGATAGAACAGCCCTGGACCAGGCCATTATCGATTCGATGGATATCAAGCCCGAAGGCCACGATTTTAATCTGAATTCGCAGACTATCCTGTTACGTCATATGAATATGACCGGCGGCTAAGCCGCAGAACCACTGATGTCATCAACCGCTAGCAAACCGTCCAGGCGCCTGCCGGAATTGACCAATGCTGGCCTCGATGCAACTGCCAGCGTTACATCCTACAACGAATACAACGAAGCCATCGAAGGCTCGGTCGCGGTCGAACGCGCACTCACCATTTACCTCGATAAACGTGAAGTGGTCACCCTGATGACGCTCGGTAATCACCCGGAGTTATTGATTCTGGGTTGGCTTCGCAACCAGCGACTGGCCGAAGACATAGAAACCATCAAAGCGATACAGGTTGACTGGGAAACAGAATCAGTCGCGATTACCACCTATGCCGGCGTCGAAGACCTCGATAGCAAGCTAAGCCACAAAACTGTCACTACCGGCTGTGGCCAGGGCACGATGTTCGGCGATTTGATGGAAAATATTGACAAGGTATCGCTGCAACAACCGCTACTGAAGCAATCGGCCATCTATGAATTGCTGAAATCGCTCAATGAATACAATGAAGTTTATAAAAATGCCGGCGCGGTACACGGCTGTGCGCTGTGTAGTGAAAGCCTCGGTATCGAACAGTTTATCGAAGACGTCGGTCGCCACAACGCGGTCGACGCCATCGCCGGATATATGTGGCTAAATGATATACAGGGCGAGGGCAAACTGTTTTACACCACGGGCCGTCTTACTTCGGAGATGATAATCAAGGTCGCATTGATGGGTATACCGGTATTGTTGTCCCGCTCGGGGATAACTCGCATGGGGCTGGATATTGCGCAAAAAGTCGGCGTGACCTTGATCGCCCGCGCCAAGGGTCGTCATTTCATGGTTTACCATGGACGGGAATTTATTGAGTTTGATGCCGTGCCAGAGGCTAAGCCTGTGCGGGTCTGAAAGGAGGGATTAAAACAAAAAGCGAGCCGTCATTCCTGGCGGGATGCCGCCCACTTAGCAGGAATCTTTTATCACGAATTGCGTTCACAAGATTCCGGCTCTACGACCGGAATGACGTGATTAAAAAAATCACTCCCGCAACCGCGGCATCAACTCCACCAGGTTACAAGGCCGGGTTCGGTAATCCAGTTGTTTACTAATCAGTAGCGTCCAGGCATCTTTGCAGGCACCCGACGAACCCGGGAGACAGAAAAGGTAGGTGCCATTCGCGACCCCGGCAAGCGCCCGTGATTGCAGTGTCGAGGCGCCGATATTGCCGTAAGACAGATTACGAAACATCTCACCGAAGCCATCGATAAGCTTATCGAGTAATGGCATAACCGCTTCGGGAGTGCCATCACGACCCGTGACTCCGGTGCCGCCTGTGGTCAACACGACCTGAACCGCCTCATCGGCAATCCAACGCGACACTACCTCGCGAATACGATATTTGTCGTCCGGCACAATGGTTTTTTCTTCGAGTCTGTGCCCCGCTTCGCCCAGGTGCTTCACCAGTAACGCACCAGACTTATCGTTCGATTCATCACGCGAATCGGATACCGTCAACACGGCAATATTTAAAGCTATGAATTCTCTTGTGTCGCTCATATTATCCCCTGGCAACCAGGTTTTTTAATCCGTTTCGACTCCAGACTCTACACGCTCGTGCATGGTATGTCATGCTTCCGCTTGGTATAATGCGTTCCTTTTGCGGGTCCTTTCCCTGTATGTGTACCACAAGTTCTTTTATTCGCATCGGAATGCTTGCGGGTATTTTTCTGGCGCTCCCATTTTCTACTATTGCGGGCAGCAATGCTGATTCATTACTCCGCCTGGCGACTACCACTAGTACTGTGAATTCGGGTTTGTTGGACTATATACTGCCCGAATTTACGAAAGACACCCGCATCGAGGTCCAGACCATCGCCGTCGGCACCGGAAAGGCGCTTCGCCTGGGGCGGGAAGGAGATGTCGATATCGTATTGGTGCATGCCAGAAATGCCGAGCAGGAGTTTATTGACGGTGGTTATGGCATCGAACGATTCGATGTCATGTACAACGATTTCATCCTCATAGGCCCACACGACGATCCCGCGCAAATTTCTGCCAGTCATTCAGTAACCGAGGTATTGAAAAAAATTCGCAATTCAAGAAGTGCATTTATCTCGCGTGGTGATAACTCCGGAACTCATAAGAAGGAATTGAGCTTATGGCAAAAAACCGGTTTTACTCCCCAAGGTGACTGGTACAAATCAGTGGGCCAGGGCATGGGCAAGGTAATCCAGATCGCCAATGAGTTGGATGCTTATACGATGACCGATCGTGGTACCTGGTTGGCCTATCAGTCGAAATTAAATCTTGCCTTGTTATATCAGGGGGACCCACCTCTGTTTAATCCATACGGAATTATCGCTGTGAGCCCCGAGCGCCACGCCCACGCTAATCACACGGGTGCTGAGAGCCTGATTGCCTGGATAACTTCAAACAAGGGGCAACGCCTGATTGGAGAATTTACAGTCAAAGGTGAGCAATTGTTTATCCCTAATGCCAACCTGTCAGGGCAATAATCGTTGTGGATGTCCTGATAGCCAGCACGCTCGAAGCTTTCAACTTACTGTTTAGTGGCGATAATGAAATCTGGGAAATTGTAGGCATTTCATTCAGGGTTTCCTCGACTGCGATTCTGCTGGCAATCCCGCCCGCATTGATTATTGCCTTTGTGCTGGCTTACGGGAATTTTTTCGGCCGCCGCTTTCTCATTTCCCTGTTCAGCACCTTTCTGTCAATTCCCGCGGTAGTCATAGGGCTGACGCTGTTTATAGTATTGTCCCGCCAGGGGCCTATGGGAGACCTGGGCCTGTTGTTTACTCAGACCGCAATGATGATGGGACAGTTTTTTCTCTGCCTGCCAATCCTGATAGCGATGGCACATAACTCGTTTCAGGCAGCGGATCGCCGCGCCTGGGAAACCGCGAGAACCCTGGGTGCTAACCGGTTCTATGCCTTTGTTACGGTATTGTATGAAATTCGCTTCGGGCTGATGGCAGCGATGCTCGCCGCCTATGGCCGCGTCATTTCCGAGGTCGGTGCATCGATGATGCTGGGCGGCAATATAGCGCACTACACGCGTAATATCCCGACTGCTATCGCACTTGAAACCAGCAAGGGTAATTTTGCCGAGGGCATTGCGCTTGGTGCGGTACTGCTATTTCTCGCCTTTATACTCAATGCTTTGTTGCACTACGTACAGGGTAAGGGCAGTATTAACCCATGATTGACAGCTTTCTATTTGACTATCGCAATATCTGCAAACAATACCGGCGCAAGGCCGTACTGGCTGATATTTCGATCAGTATTATCAACGCTGACTGCTTCATCATTACCGGTGAGAACGGATCCGGGAAAACAACGCTTTTGAGGATTCTGGCCGGCATCGAGAAACCGGATGCTGGCAGCATTTCGATCAATCAGGCCAGTGCACGGTCGTGGGGCAGCTTTCGATCACGGTTATTAAAGTCCGTGATGTACCTGCATCAGCAGCCCTATATGCTAGCCGGTACCGTGCGACGTAATCTTGAGTATACCGCCCGGCTCAATCACGCAATTATCGACAAACCCGCCACGGTAGACCAAATCATGCAATGGGCCGGGCTCGAGCATCTCGCAACGCAATCCGCAGTAAGCCTGTCAGGTGGTCAACAACAACGAGTAGCGCTTGCCCGGGCTCGACTTCGCAATCCCCAGCTACTGCTACTCGATGAGCCAACTGCCAATCTCGATACGGATGGACGAAATAGAACATTGTTGATGTTGCAAGCGTTTCAGGAGAGTGGCACAGCGATCATGATTTCAACGCATGATCCGAATATTTTTACCGAATTGCGGTGCCAGGCATTGCATCTCGAAAACCATATACTGACTGACAGGAACTCTCCATCCTCAAAAGTATCTGATATTGCCAGCTATCAGAAATCACGCGGCAAATGAGTATCCATACCGAGGACATCACCGCAGTGATACTAGCGGGAGGACAGGGTCGGCGCATGGGCGGGCAGGACAAGGGTTTACTGGATTTCGGCGGCCGGTTATTGATAGAAATATTAATTGAGGCCCTGCAAAATCAGCAACTCGGCATAGTGATTAACGCCAATCGCAACCAGTCGACATACCAGTCATATGGATACCCGGTAATCCGCGACGATCTTGAGGACTTCCAGGGGCCCCTGGCCGGTTTCGCGAGTGCGATGGCAGCCGTAAAAACAGATTTTATTTTGACACTGCCTTGTGATAGCCCGATGCTCGCCGACAATTTTGCCGGACGTTTCATCGACCGGCATAACCGCGAACAGGCACCGGTTTGCGTAGCCCACGACGGAGAGCGTCTACAACCAGTTTATGCGCTTATCAATACCGGATTACTGGATGACCTGAAACGATTCCTGCTCAGTGGCGAACGAAAAATTGACCGCTGGTACGCACAACATGATTACACCACCGTGGATTTTTCCAGCGACGCAACCATGTTCGAAAATATTAATACCCCCGAAGATCAGCAGCGTTTACTGGGCCAATAATAATGCTTAAATCTGAATTACCGATAATCGGTTTTAGTGCTTACAGTGGCACCGGTAAAACCACCCTGATCAAGCAGGTAATCCCACTGCTTAGGTCGAAAGGACTCAAAATAGCGGTCATCAAGCACGCCCATCACCATTTCGATCTCGACCGGCCAGGCAAGGACAGTTACGAGCTACGTAAATCCGGGGCTGCCCATACAATTATCTGCACTACCACGCGAATGGCAGCAATCAGCGAGTTCGATAGCCCGGAACAAGAGCCGTCGCTGCAAGCGATAGTCGATACGCTTGACACCCGGAAATTCGATATTCTGCTGGTGGAAGGGTACAAGGATTTGGCATTCGCCAAAATTGAGTTACATCGGACCGCGATGAAAAAACCTTATCTGTATCCTGAGGACCCGACCATCATCGCACTAGCCTGCGATATCGCGCCATCGGAAGCACCCTCTATTCCAGTAATGGATATTAATAGCCCCGGGGAAATTGCTGATTTTATCTATGAAGAGGTTTACCAGAAGTATTCGAACTAAAGGAAAATTCGTCACTCCGACCGTAGAGCCGGAATCTTACTATTATGGCAAGTTTCAAGATTCCTGCTTTCGCAGGAATGACGGGGCTAATGAGATTCCGGCTCTACGGTCAGAATGACGTTTTCCCTTTTTACCCCCCCACATACCGGGCAGGCCGGATTTTTGCGTAATTTTACCCCCTGCCACTCCATACTGGCGGCGTCCAGCAGCAGTAATCTACCAATCAGGGGTTCGCCCTGACCGGTCAATATCAATAGCGTTTGCAGCGCCTGCATGGTTCCGATAACCCCTACTACCGGTCCCAATATTCCTTCCATTTCGCAGGTTTCGGCGTTTTCATAAACCTGTGTATACAGGCATTGGTAGCATGGCCCTTCGACACTCGGCTGGTAATTCATGATCTGGCCTTCGAGCCGAATCGCGGCCCCGGAAACCAGCGCTGTTCCGGTTTCAACGCAGTATCGATTGACCTCGAAGCGGGTGGGAAAATTATCGCTGCAGTCGAGTACAATATCGACGCCTTCAATAGTAGATTTCAGCTCATCGCCATCGATCTGATAGCCAATTGCTTCGACCTTACAATCGGGATTTAGCGCTTCAATGGTTGCCTTCGCCGAATCGACCTTGTTTTCACCAACCGATTGATCAAAATGAATAATCTGGCGCTGCAGGTTGGAAATCTCGACCATATCATAGTCACTAATAATCAGTTTTCCGATGCCTGCGGCCGCGAGGTACATTGCTGCGGGTGAACCGAGCCCGCCCATACCGACAATCAGGGCTGTCGAGTCGAGTATCGTTTGCTGCCCCTGTTCGCCTATCTGCTGCAGTCGTATCTGGCGTGCATAACGGTCTTTTTGCGCCTGGTTCATCCGCCGCCTTTATGAAAATACTGGTGAAATCGTTTGAAAAACGCGGCCGTGGAATCGCCAGGATCATCCTGTATTTCAAATCGGACCTTAAGTACTGGTAGACGTAACAATCCAAGTTCACGGTCGGGTTGTTCGGCAACCTCGATTTCGACACAAAACGATGAGTTCTTTTGCCTGACTTTCCAGTGATTGCTGGCTATCGACTCACTCACAAAATCGGATTTTTCCCCGCTAAACGGCCCGCAGAGTACCTTGCCAAATTCCTGCGCACCATATCCCATTTCGTAATTCACCTCGGATCGGTCGTTCATAGGTGATTCCCAATGATAAATTAACCACCCGCAACCGGCGGCCAGATTGATACCACGTCACCTGCCTGTAAATTATGCTGATCGCGATTCTCTCTGTAAATAAAATGCCCGTTAACGAGCACTATATGAGCTTCTTCTTCGGTAATTTGAAAACGCTGGATTAAACGGCTGAGAATCTGTGATTCGTCCACATCGATTTCACGACGAAAACGCGATTTACCGGGTGGCAGATACTTCATCAACGAAGCATAAAACTCGATATACATTTTCATCTAACTTGTCTTAAGAGTAGCCAAGCTCCTGGGTGCTGGCCATATAGGCTTCCATTATCGCGGTAGGATCTTGCATCAGTCGATCTTTCCATTTACCCAGATCGACGCGCGATTCGATCAAACCGCGTAACACGCCGATGTGTTGGGTTTTACCGACACTGCTCGCACCGACAAGACAATTACCATCAAATTGCAGGTTAATGTACTGAAATTCATCTGCATTATAGAGTTCCGACTGGTCCCCGCCGTCAACTCCCATCCACAGTCCGAACGAACAGGAAACCAGGCCCAGGGTATCGAGAATGTTCATGTTTAAAGTGCCGTGGTGCTCATCGCTGCCACCCGCCATGCTCAGCGCCGCAATTCTGCCATGATCTACCGCGGTGGGCTGGATCGCCTGTACTTCCTGGTTACCGGTGGAAAAATCCACGCCCTGGGCGACATCACCTGCGGCATAAACGTCCGCATTGCTGGTTTGCATGCTCTTGTTAACGAGCACGCCTTGATCGATATCGATATCGGTGCCTTCGAGCATATCGATATTCGATTTTACCCCGGTGGCGGTAATCACCAGGGCCGCCGATAGTTTACTGCCGTCGCTCAGGCTTACCTCGACCGCGTCGGCAGATTTTTCGGTCACCGATTCGACGCTGCAGGAAGTATGTACGTCGACGCCCTGATTCTTACACCATTGTTCAAGCAGGCCCCCGGCCTTATCGTTCAACATGCGCGGTACCATGCGGTTGCCGGTTTCGACTACCGCGAGTTTTACCCCGCGTTTGACCAGTGCTTCAAGAATAATGGAGCCGATAAAACCGGCACCGATTAGCACCACGTCGGATCCCGATTGCCCGAGCTTTATAATGTTGCGGGCGTCTTCGAGCGTCCAGCAGGAATGAACCTGGGGTAGATCGAGTCCGGGAATCGGCGGGCTGATCGGATGCGATCCGGTGGCAAGCAACAGTTTGTCATAACTACGACTACTGCCATCGGCGAGGGTAATCTTTTTCGCACTGGTGTCGACCTTGTCGACCCGCTGCTGCACGACTTCGATATTTTGTGCGCTGTAATGTTTGTTGGGGTCACGCAAATAGCTTCCCGATTCGTCGATATTGTCGCTCAGGTAATAGGGAATCGCCATACGAGAATAGGGTGGCTCGGGTTCATCCCCGATAATTGCAATATCGGCGTCGGGATCGACCTTGCGCAGGGTTTCGGCAGCGACGACGCCCGCTGGTCCTGCCCCAATAATTAAATGTTGCATGATTCAGAGCCTATAATTGAAAAGCCTGCCGCGAAACGCGGCAGGCAGATTGATTAAAGTGACAGCCGTTGGCGAGTTTCTTTTGTGACTTCACCTTTCGGTGTCCAGCCACGTACCTCGTAGTACTTGGGTAGCATTTCACCAAGCCGATTGACCTGGCCCTCGGTCGGTCCAATCTTAATGACTTCTTCCAACAGACGCTTGGGTAGCTTGTCATCATCAGCTGTAAACCCGGCCGCCTCGTTGAACAGGCGCTCCATGTTCCAGATACGTTCACCGGTTTCCATGCAATTTTCGACGCTCCAGTCGCCTTCGCAGGCGGCATCGATCTGCGGTGCGATATTATCCATACCCCAGGCAAACGTAGTGAAAAGGCAGAGTCCCGCTGAATCTACCAATGCGGTCACATCCTGGAATGCTTTCACCAGTTCCGGCTTGCCATCGGTATCATTCATCTCGGTTTTTATCGGAATACCCAGGACTTCGGAAGAGACGGTGTAGCTTCGTAAATGACAGGCGCCGCGATTCGAGGTCGCATAGGTGAGACCCATACCCTGAATACCGCGTGGATCGTAAGCCGGGAATTCCTGCCCCTTGACGGTCATCGACAGTTCAGGACGCTTATACTTTTCACACAGGCGTTTCGATCCCATGCCAAGATCCTTGGCAAACCCTTCGCCGGTGACGAGCAACTCGGTTACCGCGACAAAGGCTTCGGCATTGCCAAAAGTGAGTTCAATACCACCGGTTTCCTTGGTCGTAATCACGCCTTCTTCAAACAGTTCCATCGCTGCTGCGACGGTCCCACCATACGTGATTGGATCGAAGCCATCTTCGTTGCAGAGAAAATTAACATAGGTCAACGCGTCGAGGTCATCGACCCCGGTATCCGCACCCAGCGCCCAGGCCGCTTCGTACTCGAGTCCGCCCGACGCGCCTTTGTATTGCGGCTTGTCTTTGACTGAGAAATGCGTTGGATCGACGGTGGATATACGACCGCAGGCGATGGTGCAACTAAAGCAGCCTGCGTTTGTGGTCAGATTGGGTTTGCCATCGGAGGCGCGTGGTTCGGCCATCGCTTCACCAGAGATATTTTCAGCGCCCTCGAAACCGACGTCACGCATATTGCGCGCCGGCAATGCGCCAACCCCGTTGATCACGTTCATCAGCACCTGGGTGCCATAGGTTGGTAATCCCTGCCCGGTAACCGCATTATCAGCCAACACCTGCTTGCCCGCATCGACCGCGGCGACAAAGGCTTTCCCATCCTCCAGATTGCCAATACCCCCGGTGCCGCGTACCGCGACAGCTTTCAGATTTTTGGATGCCATCACCGTGCCGACCCCGGAACGCCCGGCGGCGCGGTGCTTGTCGTTAACCACCGCGGCATAAAGACAGCCATTTTCGGCGGTTCGTCCGATGCAGGCGACGCGCAATTGTGGATCCTGGTGGGTCGCGTGCAGGATATCGTCGGTTTCCCAGACAGTCTTGCCCCAGAGAGCGCTGGCATCACGTAGTTCGACCTTGTCATCCTGAATCAACAGGTATACCGGTTTCTCGGATTTGCCTTCGAAGATGATCATATCCCAGCCGGCAAATTTCAATTCCGCGCCGAGAAATCCGCCCGAGTTGGAACTGGCGATTGCACCTGTGAGTGGGCTCTTGCAAGTGACCGAGTAGCGCCCCGCAGTCGAGGCCATGGTGCCGGTCAAAGGCCCGGTCGCCATGATGAGTTTGTTGTCTTTCCCAAGCGCGTCGCATTTCGGATCGACCTCTTCGCTCAGGTACTTGGATGACAGCCCTCGCTGGCCGAGATATTGATTCGCCCATTCCATGTTGAGTGGTTCGGGTGTACAGCTACCTTTTGAGAGATTGACCCTCAGAATTTTTCTTGTCCAGGACATGATTCATTTCCCCCAATGTCAGGCTGTTGCTTCGGCGGACGGCAGGCTCTTGGCTGCCGAGGCTTGCATACGGTCGTATCCGGTCCAGTCCGCGTCGATATAGGTAATCGCGGCGGTGGGACAGGCTTTGGCGCATTCGGGGTCACCACCACAAAGATCGCATTTGACGACCTTACCGGTTACCTGGGAATAGTTGACCGTTCCGAATGGGCAGGCGATTGTGCAAACCTTGCACCCTACGCATTTATCATCCGAAATTTCCTTGGCGCCGGTGACCAGGTTGATACTGATCGCATCGACCGGGCAGGCGCGCATGCACCAGGCTTCGTCGCACTGGGTGCAGGTATAGGGTGCAAACCTGCCTTCATGATGGAAGGTAAACACCTTGATGAATGATCGTGACGGATTGAAAGTCCCCGTGTGCTCGAAAGAACAAGCCAACTCGCATTGGAGACAACCGGTACACTTGCCCGGGTCGATATGTAGGGACTTTTGCATTCTATCCTCCAGAGATTATTATTGTGGTCTGAAATTAAATGTCGGGTTACTCTAGTAACTGGTTTAGAGGCATCTTAAGCGATCTATCATAGTACGAAGGTAAATATGATTGCAAGCTTATACCGGTATACAATTTTTTTATTGCTATCCAATTAATCAGCAACGAAATTGATACTATTAAATACTGATTTTTGGTTCAAACATCGGTAACATTTTTTTCTAACCTGCTTATCAGTAATAATTACCAAATAAACTATATAAAAATTAATATGACAGCCTCTATAAAAACCGATCCAAGCTGCGCCGATCCCTGGGACGCGGATTCTAAAACGGTTGCCCAGGCGCTTGATCTGATCGAGACCAACACCCCTCGACTGCAGGAATCGGAACAACTGCCAATCAGGGATAGCCTGGGTCGCATCAGTAGCGAAGTCGTTATTTCAACCATTAACGTGCCCGGTCACGCGAACTCAGCGATGGACGGTTTCGCGGTCTCCGGTTCCAGCCTTCCAGCGCACGGGATTGTAGAGCTCTCCGATATCGGCACTGCATACGCAGGCAAGCCGTTCAATGGCGTGTGCGGTAAAAATGAATGTGTACGCATCATGACCGGTGCTGTAATCCCCGAGGGTACGGATACCGTAATCATGCAGGAGCAGGCAGAGCAGCCAGGCAATCAAATCGTTCGTATCGGCTCCAGTCATCGTGCGGGTGAAAACGTACGCGCGGCCGGGGAAGATATAAAACAGGGTGAAGAGGTGTTGCAACCGGGCTCGAAAATCAATACCGCAGACCTGGGTATCCTGGCTTCAACGGGAATTGGAACTATCGATGTGATTCGAAAACCAGTGGTGGCCTTTTTTTCTACCGGCGATGAACTGGTATCGATCGACAAACCATTGCAAAAAGGTGAAATACACGACAGCAATCGATACACCCTGCATGGCATGCTGTCTCAGCTAGACGTCGATATTATCGATATGGGTGTGATCCGTGATGAGCCGGATGCGATTCGAACCGGATTGCTGGAAGCTTCCCGGAGAGCTGATTTAATTATAACAACCGGTGGCGTTTCAGTGGGCGAGGCTGATTATATCAAGTCGGTGCTGGAGGAAATCGGGCAAACCGAATTCTGGAAAATTGCAATCAAGCCCGGGCGCCCTCTGACCTTTGGCTCCATCGGTAATAGCATCTTTATGGGCTTACCCGGTAACCCTGTTGCGGTGATGGTGACCTTCAGTTTGTTTGTTACTCACGCGATCCGAAAACTGGCGGGCGCACCCCCAGCGGTAATACCTTTGTTGAAAGTACGATCACTTCAGGATTTGCGCAAAAAACCAGGGAGATCTGAATATTTACGCGGAATAGCCAGCAAAGCAGAAAACAACGAATGGCAGGTCGAGAAAACCGGTATGCAGGGCTCAGGAATTCTGTCCTCGATGAGCCGGGCCAATTGCTTCATCGTTCTGCCCGCCGAAAATAACGGTGTCAAGAAAGGTGACCTGGTCGATATCCAGCTTTTCGAACATATTTAGGACTCCTCGATGATCAATGTTAAATATTTTGCGCGTTTAAGTGAAGCACTGGGATCAAAGGGTGAAGCAATTGAGTTCGGTGGACCGGGTAAAACCGTAGACTCGGTAATTCAACTGTTAATCGACCGGGGCGAACCCTGGCTAACCGAATTCTCGGCTGAAACCAGGGTCCTGGTAGCGGTCAATCATGAGATGTGCCCATCAGACACCCTGCTGAAAGATGGCGATGAAGTGGCTTTTTTCCCACCGGTGACCGGGGGTTAGCGCGGTTAAAAGAAACAACCGTCATTCCGGCCGTAGAGCCGGAATCTATAGAACCAGTGTTGCTAATGATTCCCGATTTTTAATTTGGGAGATTCCGGCTCAGGGGCCGGAATGACGGGGTTTTTCAGGAAGCAATGGGTTTAAACCGATGCCTCGTCATCCCTTAAGCGGCCCGCATCTTCACCGCGCAATACTTGAATTCCGGTATTTTCCCGAACGGGTCGAGCGCCTCATTGGTGAGCAGGTTTGCGGCTGCTTCGTGGTAGCAAAAAGGAATAAATACTTCACCTCGCTTCAATGCTGAATCGGGGCGCGCGTAGGCGCGCAGTTCTCCTCGGCGTGACTGCGCGATTATCTCGCTACCTGCCTCTATTCCTGACCAGTTCGACAATTAGCGTCCAGATTTCGACATGCCCGGCATACAGGTCTATCTTGACATGCGCTGGCTCTCAAAACATTATTGTGCAATGCCAGAACTCGCCTGTATCCATGACTGACCTGAACGATTTACTACGCGATATCGAGCAGACAGAAAAATCGAGCCTGGCACGCAAGGACTGGCAACCCGGGCATTCAGGAATCATCGATATACGAATTTCTTCGGATGGCACCTGGTATCACGAGGGCCGGGCGTTTCAGCGTGAGTCGCTGACCAAGCTGTTTGCCAGTGTGTTATGCAAGGAGGGCGATCAGTATTTTCTGCTCACGCCCGCGGAAAAACTGAAAATCCGTGTTGACGACGCACCGTTTGTCGCAGCCACGCTGGAGATATTCGAACAGGATGGCAATCAGGCACTGGTATTCACCACCAATCTGGGTGATAAAATCATAGCCGACAGGCAGCACCCGATCCGGGTTGAAATTGACGCGCATAACGGGGAGCCTCGCCCCTACATCCACTTTCGCGACGGGCTGGAGGCGTTAATCAGTCGCAGTGCTTTTTTTGAACTGGCTAATCTTGCAGAAGTGAGGCAACAAGGTGGGCATAGTTATTTAAACATCAGCAGCATGGGCGTCGATTTCAATCTCGGCTGCGCCGACGAATAATCGTTGAAACGAGGAACATAAGCCAATGAAAGGTACACACGAATATCTGGATGACCCGCGCAACGCATCGATATTGATCGACATCAATGGTGAATTGTTCCCGCGTGACCAGGCAAAGGTGTCGGTATTCGACAGCGGATTCGTGCTCGGTGACGGTGTATGGGAAGGGTTGCGCGTCCATCACGGTAAAATTGCATTCCTCGACCGACACCTGGAACGTTTATACGACGGTGCCAAGGCTCTCGATATGGAAATGGAAGTGTCAGCGGAACTACTCGGCGAGCGGCTTTATCATGTTCTCGATAAAAACAATATGCGCGAAGGCGTTCATATTCGTTTAATGGTATCGCGCGGTGTCAAGGCGACGCCATATCAGGACCCGCGTATCACAATCACGCCACCGACGATTGTTATTATTCCAGAGTATAAAAATGCACTGCCTGAAACGGCATCTAAGGGTATTCGCCTGTTTACCGTGCATGTCCGGCGCGGATATCCCGATGTACAGGACCCAAAACTTAACAGCCACTCCAAGCTCAACTGCATTACAGCCTGCATTCAGGCTACCAAGGCCGGTGCCGACGAGGCGTTGATGCTGGATCCGCACGGGTTTGTCGCAACCTGTAATTCGACCCATTTTTTTATCGTTAAAAAAGGAGCGGTTTGGACCTCGAGCGGAGACTACTGCCTGGGTGGTATTACACGAGGCGTGGTGATTCAGCTCTGCGAGGAAAACAATATCCCGGTGTACCAGAAAAATTTTAGCCTCAGCGATGTTTACAGTGCCGAGGAAGCCTTTGTTACCGGGACTTTCGCAGGCCTGGCGCCGGTGAGTGAGGTTGACGGCCGCATGATCGGAGACGGCCAGCGAGGCCCGCAGGTGAAATCGCTGCAAACGCTTTACCTGGAATTGCTGGAAAAAGAATGCCAGTGAAGCCACTGCGTATTGCAATGTGGTCGGGACCACGCAACATATCCACAGCGCTGATGCGGGCCTGGGAAAATCGTAGTGACTGCTCTATCTGGGATGAGCCGCTTTACGGATACTACCTGTCCAGAACTGATCTCCCACATCCGGGGAAAGAAGAAATTATTGCCGCACAGGGTACCGATTGGCGCAGTATCGTCGCTCGCTGTGCCGGTAGCCCACCCGATCAAAAACGGGTTTTTTACCAGAAGCACATGACGCTCCACCTTTTACCTGAAATCGACCGGCAGTGGTTATCGTCACTGACCAACTGCTTTCTGATTCGCGAGCCCGAACCGGTCGTCGCCTCCTATGCCGCGGTACGTGACGACCTCACGTTGGAAGACATCGGCTTTGTACAGCAGGCTGAATTATTCGATTACGTGACTCGAACTAGTGGAGAAATTCCACTGGTAATCGATAGTCAGGATTTTTTATTAAATCCGGTGCCGATGCTGCGTGGTATCTGTAATCGTCTGGGCCTGGAATTCGAAATGAGCATGATGAGTTGGCCTACCGGGCCACGCGAAAGTGATGGGGTCTGGGGTAAATACTGGTATGAATCGGTCTGGAATTCGAGTGGTTTTTCGGCCTACCGGGAAAAACCGCTGGCCCTGGAATCAAGACAACAGTCTATTGCCGATCTGGCTCGACCTTATTACGAAGAGCTTTACAAACATCGGCTGATACACCAGGAATAGATTTTTTAACCAAGGTTTCAAATTAAAACCAACCCAATATAGCGGTCCCGGAAGAGTGCGGATACTTCTCAGGAAACCATAAAGCGCATAATCCATTGCGCCCAGATGTCTGCATCGGGTTTACCATTGTCGATAAAGATGGTGGCTTTCTCTAATTCTTCTTCCGAGATCTTGTTTTTTAGTACGGAAAGAAAATTATTCATCGCGCGCTTGGGTTGTTCAGGATGACCTTGTAAACTTAGAATGTTATCACCTAATGTGTAAGCATAATGTGGATAGTCGCCGGTGTTAGCAAAACTCAGCGCTTTTTCGGGTAGTTTCGTTACCCTCTCCAGGTTGAAGTGGTATAAGCCGGTATTGGTTGCAGGTGGCTGCATCCAGTCGTACTGTTGACTAATGTTCAATGCGTAATTACCAATCGCCCAGCCCTGTTCATTTTTAGCGACTTCTCCACCAAAGATTTTCGCCACCAGTTGATGACCGAAACAGGCGGCAACTATACGCTTGTTTTGTTGATTGGCGTCGAGGACCCACTGTGAAAGTTGGCGCATCCAGTCGAAATCGTCGAACACACTACACGGACTGCCGGTGAGCAGGTAGGCATCGTGGTCATCAAGCGAATCTGGAAACTCATTTTCCGCGACATAGTAACTGTCGAGTATTGCCTGCGGATTTTCGGGTGCGAGTAAATCGACGAATTTCTGTGCATCTGTGATGCCAAGGTCGTCTTCCCAGTAGGACTTGGGCACCGAATCGAGCACTGCGATCCTGACAGCTTTGTTAAGCACGCACCTACCCTCCGAAATATTTGTGTTATAACTGCTCCGCAGCAGCATGCGTTACTTATAGCTCTAACCCGGCAAAAAGCGACTGCTGACTATCGAGTATTGCGTCGTTTTTTCACCCGATTACCCGTTTTGAGAACTAAGGCTCACGAATTGGACTCAACAGGGTACCAATAAATTCGATGCTTGAGCCTATGACGAGACATCTCACCTAAAAAAAGATACATTAGGTGCATTCTGAAACCTCAGGGGGCCTCTATCTAATGTCCTGGTCGACCATAGCCTCCCCAATTTAATGCACGATAAAACAATGGCAAATATCACCTGGAAAATGGAAGACGGGAGTGAAATTACCGTCGATGTGAACGATGGCCTGAACCTGATGGAAGCCGCCACATCAAATAATGTCCCTCATATAGAAGGCGAATGCGGTGGCTGTCTGTCCTGCGCTACCTGCCATGTATTCGTGGACCCAGGCTGGTTTGCAAAAACCGGTGAAATCGACGAGATCGAAGACACCATGCTCGAAATGACAGATGTGGAACGCCGCGACAATAGTCGCCTGAGTTGCCAGATTACCGTGTCACCGGAACTCGAAGGGCTGATACTCTACGTCCCGGAACCCTAGTAACCAAAATGGTTAAACCCATCGTAATTGTCGGTGCAGGTCAGGCAGCAGCCTCATTTGTTCAGCGTGATGCCAGCTTCGAGCTCTCCGATCGCAGCGAGTCGCCCAGCAAATTATCACCCAACTCGGTGTAGGCTTCGAATCGTTGCTTAATATCGCGTACATAGTTAACCGGCTCTTTACCGTTAACAAACCCATAGCGGGCTTTGCTCGAGTATTTTTTCTTCGCCAACAATAACATTGCCGATTCAGTATTCTCAAACCAGCGATCCGGGTCGAGACCGATCTGGTCCGCCAGACGCCGTGCATCGTGTACGTGGCCGATACCGGCATTATAGGCTGCCAGCGAAAACCATAATCGTTCCGCGACCGGTAATTCCTTGCTAAAACGATCACCTAACCAGTCCATGTATTTAATCCCTGCCTGTATACCATCGGCCGGCTCATCGATATTTTTGAATCCAAGCGAGTGTGCAGTGCGTGGCATCAATTGCATTAGCCCACGTGCGCCGCTACCAGATTTAGCCTTCGGATTGAACCTGCTTTCCTGGAACATTTGTGCGGTGATCAGGCGCCAGTCGAAACCATATTGTTCGGCATATTTCTGTACCAGTTTATCGTAGGGTGAAATCTGCCCTTCCTGCGTATCGACGATGCGCCCTTTTGACAGTTTTAATACCGAGCCCTTGTTCTTGAAATATTTTAAATACAGCACGTTATAAAACTCACCCTTGTATATGCGTTTGATGAATTCATCGAGTTCGATTTTCAACCGCGGGTTACGGGCACGTACTGCAAGCGCATGGCTTACCTCCTGTTCCAGCGTAAATGCTGATCTCACATCTACCGACTTAACCAGCTCGATATCAAGAACCTGCTCGTCGGCCAGCGTTGCCTGGTAACGTCCACTCGCGACTTTTTCGATCAATTGCTCGGTTTCTGACTGGTCCGTGGCTGCGCGCAGATCGAAGTCTGCACCCTGTTGTTGCAATTTGGTCAGCGTCTCCCAGTATCCACTATCGCGGCGTGCAATAATCGTACGCTGATCGAGGTCAGATAACTGCTTCGCGGGGTCATTTTTGGCAACTACAATATGTTGTCGAGCATAATGGTATGGCCGGGTAAATTCGATTCCGAGGCGTCGCTGCGATTCGCTCGGCTGCAGAAACCCCATCGCTATATCGGCTTTCCCGTCCAACAGCCAGGTCGAAAATTCTTGTTGATTGCGCGGCACCGCAACTTCAAGGC
>Ga0164320_10000019_pt1 | contig 41996 bp, 36 predicted proteins | sample GuaBasSediGuay11_FD_113736 | JGI IMG/M metagenome (GOLD analysis project Ga0164320, IMG submission 113736) | Subseafloor sediment microbial communities from Guaymas Basin, Gulf of California, Mexico - Guay11, Core 4567-28, 0-3 cm | ecosystem: Environmental > Aquatic > Marine > Hydrothermal...
AGAATTTATCGAATTATGTTAGGTGAAGATGATATACCTACAAGTGAAAGAAGAAACTCTATTATGAAAGGTAAAAGTTATATAGATAAAGTATTGCAAACATCTATATACAATGTAAATAAAGATAAAGAAAGATGAGTAAAAGTCCTTTAAATTTCGGCATGATGCCAGCTGTTGGAAACTTAATGAATCCTTTTGGAGGTAACATGTTTGGATCTGGAGGAGCTCATCAATATGTAGCTCAACAAATTCAACAACAGCAACAGCAACAGCAAGCTGCAGCGCAAGCTCAAGCAGCTATGCAAGATCCTAATAATGCGTCTGCTTCTGGGTTTAGTTCTCAATCAGCTTTATTTCCTACTGCACAAGAAGCTACAGGTGCTCCAACAGCGGATTATACAGGTCAAGGATATGCAACTAATAGGTTCGGAGGTTTTGCCGGTCCAACAGGAGGCGGCACACTAACAGCTGGTATGGCTATAGGAAATGCTCCTATTGCTACAGCTGGTAATTTTAATCCACAAACACAGTTTGCATCAGGTAAAATGTTTGGTAATGGAACACAATTTGTTCCACCAAAAAAATTAATAAATTTATAAAACATGAAACATAATCACACATTAGATCCTCACGCAGAAAAAATGGGGAAAGGTAAAGTTGGTATAGTAGGTGAATCTCATATATGGGACGGACCATTAAGTCAGGTAGGTAGACTACATGGTGAAGGTTCTAGTTCAGGTATTTATGGTATGAAGCTAAAATTAGACGGAGTTCCTTATTCTGCTGGACCAATTACTCAAAAAGCAAAATAATAAAAATAAAAATATAAAAAATGGCACAAAATCAACCAAGTAGCGCGATAGCTGTTATAAATAGCGATACAATAAATATCCCAGAACCAGGAATAATAACAAGTGGCACAAATACTTCTGGAGCCGCTACTACATTAGTAGATGCTGGTCAAGATTTTCTTAATCCAGCAACAAATCTTAATGGATATAACATTAAAGGTGGTGATGTAGTTATAGGCGCAGCTGGTGCAATATGCGAAATAGAATCAGTAGATCAAACTGATAAAACAAAATTAAATTTAAAAACTCCTGGAATAGCAGCTGGAGCATATGAAATATATAAAGGAAACTATCAAATACAAGGTAAATCAAGTGGTTTTACTTTATTTGTAGGAACAGGTGGACCAGCTTCTACTCTTAAAGTTGAAACAGTAACTGGACAAACTGTAACATTAAAAAACATTCCTGATTCTTCATTTATTCCAGTACAAGTTCAAAAAGTTTTTGCAAGTGGTACAACTTGTAGCGATATAATAGGGTTACAATAAAATGGCAGGCTTTAATGGACCAAGTATATTAGGTAATGCAAATGCAATATTAGCGTTGCCATTAACATTTCCAGGTGGTGGAGGTCCTATACCTGTAACTTTTTTTATTTTATCAGAAGCTGGGGATTTTTGCATATCTGAAGTTTCTGATCCAATGATACAAGAAGTAGCTCCTTAACAATTCAAAATAAAAATAAAAAATGGCAAATATAAAATTTTCCGCATTTACACAGAAAGTTGATCAAGCTAATGTAGATTTCTTAGTAGGATACACGGGAACAGATAATGTTAGAATAGCACCTAGTACTATTGGTCAAGGTGTTTACGTGCTTAAAGCAGGTGATACAATGACTGGTAATTTAAATCTAGATGGAAATACTAGATATTTAAATATTAGAAACGCGGCTACTAATACCGTAGCTAGTTTAAGCGCGGATGGTTCAGGTGATGGTCAATTAATATTAAGAGATTCTGCAGGAACAAATAAAGTAATGTTATATGGAGAAGTAAATGCTGATCAATATATAGCAAATGGTGGTAAACTTGGTATCAATACTACTAGCCCTACAGACACATTAACTATTTCAAATGACAATAATTTGTTATTAGGATTAGATGCTCCAGCAGGAAACGATGCGCAATTAAGATTTTACAGTGCAGGAAATTATAAAAGTGTAATTTACCGTCCTGCTAGTACTGATGATTTAAGGTTTAATACTGTTACTTCTGGAGACGTATTGACAATACTACAAGGCGGTAACGTAGGTATTGGAACTAACAGTCCTGATAGACGTTTTGAAATAGAAAGTACGGCAACTGCAGAAATGTGTATGACTGGAACCACTGGAAATAAAATATTTTTTAGACCTACACTTTCTTATTCACCAGGCGGTAATTTTGGTATAATAGTTACTGGCGGAGGAGCTCCAGATTATTTATCTACAATGAACATTAGTGGTTATAGTACTAGTGCTGGTGGAGTAAATACTATTATGACTCTACTAGGAAGTGGAAATGTAGGTATCAATAATACTAGTCCTCAGGCTCAACTTGATGTAGTTGGTAGAATAGGATTAAATGATGGTAATAGTAATGTTTTTGTAGGTGAAGACGCAGGTGAGGATATAACTACTGGTGAAAACAATGTTGCTATTGGTGTAAATGCTTTAAAACAAGAAGCTACAGGTGGAAGATCAGTCGCTATTGGTAAAGCAGCTTTAGCGTTTCAAAAAGACGGTAGTGCAGCAGCTTATAATATAGCTATAGGTTATGAAACTGGTTTATCTGTTACAACAGGTATACAAAATACTCTTATCGGAGGTTTGGCTGGTGATGCGTTAACTCTAGGTAATGATAACGTTGCTATTGGGTATTTAGCTTTATCTAATGAAAATGAACACGGAAGAAATATAGCTATTGGTAAAGGTGCTTTGCAAAGCCAAAGAGCAGGAGTTGATGGATTTAATATAGGTATTGGTTATAATGCAGGTATAAATATAACTACTGGAATAAATCAAGTTTTAATAGGTGGTAACGCTGGTGTTACATTAACAGATGGTGCTAATAACGTTGCTATAGGAAGATCTGCTTTAGGAACTGCGCAAAGTGATAGTAACAACACAGCTATTGGATACGCTGCGTTAAGCAGTCAAAATGGAGCAGGTACTTCATACAACGTAGCTATAGGACATCAAGCTGGAACAAGTGTTTCAACAGGTACAACAAATACATTAATAGGTGGATTAGCTGCTGATGCTTTAACCGAAGGATTTGCAAATGTATCAATTGGTTATCAATCTTTAGGCTCTGCCACTATTGCTAACAATAATGTTGCTATAGGTGTAGATGCTTTAGCTACTAATATTGCTGCAGATAGAAATGTGGCTATAGGATCAGAAGCATTAGAATTTATGACAGCCGCAACCACAACAGATACTTATAATGTAGGTATAGGATACAATGCTGGTAAACAAGTTACATCGGGTATACGAAATACATTAGTTGGTGGTTTAGCGGGAGATGCTTTAACTGGAGGTGCATATAATACTGCTTTAGGTATGTTCGCTTTAAGTAGTGAAACTGGAGGTGGTGCTAATACAGCTTTAGGATACGCAGCTTTAAATGTTTTAAATACAAATTCTCTTGGCTATAACGTAGCTATAGGACACGAGGCAGGCTCATTAATGGTATCAAGCACTGGAAATACGCTTGTAGGTGCTCTAGCGGGAGACGCTATTATGACAGGTGTAGAAAATACATATGTTGGATTTTCTTCTGGTACCACTAATACATCAGGTGATAGAAACACTGGAATAGGTGGTTACGCTTTAGCGAGTAATGCTGATGGTGCTAGAAACGTAGCAGTAGGACATGGTTCTTTACAATCTAATATAGACGGTTCATATTCAGTAGGTGTAGGTTATGGTACATTAAACGCACAAGACCCTACAGCACCTAATAATATGTATAATGTTGCAGTAGGTCATGAGGCTGGTAAATCTGTTACAGTAGGTATAAAAAATAATCTTATAGGAGGTTTATCAGGAGATGCATTAACTACTGGTAGTAATAACTGTACTTTGGGATATGGAACGCTTAGTGTAGCAACAACTAGTCAAGAATGTATAGCTATTGGTACAGGCGCAATGTCAAATAGTAATGATGTTAGAGCAAGTATAGCTATAGGTTTTGATGCTTTAAAAGTTTCTGATCCTGGAAGTGGAAGTTTAACATACTTACAAAATGTTGCTGTTGGTTTTTACGCACTAAGAGCATCAACTACAGCTGCAGCTAATACAGCTATAGGAGATTATGCTGGAGACGAAGTAACAACAGGTGGTTCTAGTACTTACGTTGGATATGGAGCAGGAAACAAAGTGACTATTGGAGCTGGAAACGTAATGATAGGTTACAACGCTGGGGATGCAATTGTAACCGGTGGACAAAATACTATTATAGGTACTGGTGCTAATTCTACTGCAACTAGCGGAAGTAACATGATAGTTATAGGAAGTTCCGCTTCTGGAGTTTATGGTAGTAATAGCATAACATTAGGAAATAGTAGTATAGCAGCTATTCAATGTCAGGTTCAAACAATAACTGCTTTATCAGATAAAAGAGATAAAAAGAATATTGTAGATTCTACATATGGTTTAGATTTTATAAACAATTTAAAACCTGTAACATTTGAATGGGATCATAGAGTTGAAAAAAGAATTGAAAAAGATTTAGAAGGTAATAAAAAGGAAATTGAGTTTTATAGCGCAAACAAGGGTAAAAAAGATTTAGGGTTTATTGCTCAAGATTTACAAGAATTAGATGATGATTATACTCAATTAGTAAACGAAACAGATCCAGATAAATTAGGAGCATCATATAGTAGATTAATACCTATTATGGCAAAAGCAATACAAGAACTTTCTGCTAAAGTAAAAGAATTAGAAAACAAATAATAATAACAAAAACAAAAATCATGGGATACAAACAACCAAGCAACCCGATGAAAATGATGAAATCGGCGTTAAAAATGCATAAAGCTGAGAAAAAAGCGGGGATGCACAGAGAATCAGCTATGTACATGGGTCATTCACCTATGGAAATGGGCTCACCAATGTATAGAGAATCAGCAGAACTAAAAGACATGCCAATAGTAGATATTGAAAAAGGTGATGCTAAAGGTTCTCCAGCAAAAGCTGCTAAACCAGATTATTTAGATTTAGATAAAGATGGTAATAAATCAGAACCTATGAAAGAAGCTGCTAAAGGTTCACCAGCTAAAAAATACGATAGAGTTGTATTAGGTGGAAATAAAGGTGATAAATCTAAAACTAAGCCTGGTAAAAAAGATTACGAAAAATAGAAATTATGGGAAGAGAATATAGCGGTAATCACCCTCGTTTTTCAAAACGTGGAGATGAAAGATATGATGCTAAAGAAGCATATAATAAAGATTTGACAGCGTCAGCTCGTCTACACTATTTAGAAAATGATAGACACGACCACGAGTCGCCAAATCACATGAGTGTTAACCAAAGACTTAATGATTCATTTGGTCTAGGTCAAAACACAGATAAAAAACCATCACCTATGAATAATGTAGGTATGATAATGGACCGTACGCTAAAAGCAAGACGTTTAGTTAATGATATTGATAATTATGCGTCTGATGAAACCGGTTTTACACAGAACCCAAGATTTCAAAATAGATTTCAAGGTTTTGCAGAAGACGTAGCAGCTCCAGGTGGTTTAGCATATGAAAACATGCAGGCTAGAGCTAATCATGCAGATTGGAGAAATACAATGGGTTATGATGCTGATTTACAAACTCAATATGTAAGAGATGCGGGTCAAGATTTAGGAATACCTGTTGAAGATACCGGGTTTACAAACTCTCAATTTGTAGAATCTCCAATGCCAAGACGTAGCAAATCTAAAAGACTTAGAGATAAAGCTATTAAAATTTCAGAAAGAAGTGGAGCTGAAAGAGGTGATGAGTATGATTATGAAAACCCAAGAGTTCAGAAGCTACTTAGCAAAGCTAATAAAGCAGATGAAAGATCAGGTGAGATGAGAGGTAATATGACTAGACATATAAAACCTTTACCAAAAAAAAAAGTAAATGACGAAAGATCAGGTGAAATCAGAAATGAAATGATCAATGAAATGATTGACGAAAGACCAGATTCACCAATGAATGAAATTTCTAAAAGAGGTCAGAGAATTCTTAATCAAGCGGATAAAGCTAGGAATGCTTATTCTGAAGGTAATATAAAGAAAGGTGATAGACATGCTGGAAGAGCCAGAAGAATTAAGAAAAGAGATGATAAAGGACACGCTAGAGCTAATCAATCACCCATGAATGCATGCGCTAAATCAGAAGGTGGCAGCGGTTGTGTTAAACAAATGGGTGGATCATGGAGAGTTATTAGCAATAAAACTGATAAGCCTTGGCCTGCTAAATATGCTAGTAAAGCTAAAGCAGACGCAGCATTAAGAGGTTATCACGCGGGATAATATGGATACTCTAGGTAAATTTAAAACTAATCTCTTAACAGAAGGTGGTTCTTTTAAAATAGGATTTAATAACAGATCTCCTTTATCAAAAGTTCAATATTCTAAACCTGGAAGTAGCATGCAACATAGCTACAATATTCCTAAACTAGGAAGTACTATTGGTAAAGATGGTCAATCAATTTTAGTACCAGATAATTCTAATAAATTGCTTGCTGCAGAAGGAATAGGTGCTGCTATAGGTAAAGCAGGTGCAAAAATAGGTAAAGCTATTGAGGAAAGTAAAAAAAGAAAAAGTAATAAAAAAGAAGAAGAAAAGAAAGAAGAAGAAGAAGAAGATTTTGAAGAATTTTTTCTTTAACTACTCCAGGTGTAAATCCTAATGAATAGTATAATATATATAAATAAAACAGTTATGGATCTGTTTAAAACCACTAAACAAATAAAATAACAAAAAAACAAAAAAAATGGCAAAATTAATAAAATTCGTTATGAATGGAGGCGGTCCTAATAACCCATCATCTACAGCTTCATACAATCCAACTGCCGGTGATAAAACTCCTTTTTATGTAAACGTTGAGAAAATAAGAGGTATACAATATGGAGAATTATCAGGTAGTACAGGTAACCCTGTAGCTCTATATCTTTGGATGGCTGGTGCTGGTGGTTTCAACTCTGTAAATACTGATTCACAAGTTATAAAAGTTTGGTTAACAGGAACTGCTGCTGCGGGTAGAAATGTAGGACCTGAAGCAGCTGATGCTTTAATCAATGTTATAAATGATAGTTCAGTTTATGGTATTGTAGATTATCCAGTAGGAAGTGATTGGGTAGTTTTAAGTGCTGAAATCACATGGTTACCGTAATAATATAAACAATAAAAATAAATAAAGATTATGCAAAAATATTTAAAATTTGACGTAGCAGATCCTAGTACTCCATTATTAGCTAATACTAGTATAAGTATAGATAATATAGCTGCTATTTTTCCTAGAGATACTGGAAAAGTAAATGCTTATACAATGGAAGATGGAACATCAGGTTGGCAATTTGATTTTACTGGATTAGGAGTAGGTAATGAAATTACATACACTAACAGATTTGCTGAAGCACTGGTTAAATTACCAGGTGGTACAGTTATTAATGCTGGTAGTGGTTTAAAACTTTCTTCTATTGCCTTTGGAGATCAATTATAAAAAATGAAATCTAGAGGTTTAGGCGATAGTATAGCTAACTTTACAAAAAAAACAGGAATTAAGGCTGCGGTGCAAAGAATCGCGAGCAGTCTTAATAAACCCTGTGGCTGTCAACAAAGACAAGATTATTTAAATAAAAAATTTCCTTATAAACAATAATATGTTATTTAGATTAAACAAGGGTTTTAAAGTACAAGCTCCTTTTCAGGAAGACAATACACCTGTTTATGCAACAGATTTAGAAGAAGGTGTTTTAGGAAAAGCAAATAACAATGGTACTATATTAGTATCAGATAAAATAACTGATCCAGAAGAAAGACAAAGTGTTATAGAACATGAAAAAGTTCATATAGATCAAATGAAAAGAGGTGATCTTGATTATGATGATGACTTTGTATACTGGAAAGGCAAGAAATATTCACGAGCACAAATGAAAGAAGGTGCTGAAAATTTACCATGGGAAGCAGAGGCGTATGCTAAAACTGATCCATTTGAAAAATATTAATTATGGGATACAAACAAAATAATAATCCGTTTAACAGAAAAATTTCTAGTCCATTAAGACACAATGTTGTAAATTCTGAAGGAAAATCTTGGAAACATTCACATGGAAATTCTGGAGTATCAGGTAGGTTTGAAGGTGGAAAAATTATAAAAGGCTCTGAAGATTTTAGCAAAAGAAAAAACAGAGCTGTTGTAGACAGCGATACGAATACTAAAAGAATGGACAGCGGTAAAAGAGCTACTTCTAAAAACTACGCAAAAGATTACGCGGATCAGTTAGCTAGAGGTTATAATATGGGCGCTATTACTGGTGGACAATTTTTAGCAGAAGAATACAACCCAGGAAAAGGTAAATTTGAATTATTTAAAGATGGAAGTCTTATAGATTTTGATACGAGAGGAGCAAATGTAGGCGAAGGCGGTATGTATAATGTTACATATGGTGAAAGAGGAGGTTTGGTAGCTCCTGAAACACAAGTAACTTCAGATGAAATTTATGAAATGATGGTTCAAGGTGGCGGACTTGTTAGCATTGTAGATGGAAAAATTGTAGCAGGAAATCCTAACAATGTGAGATTTAGTGAAAGAGGAACAACTGGTAGTGGAAAAAGTACTTTTGCAAATCAATATCACAGTGGTTTAGCTGATGATTATGTGCCAGAAGGTTATACAATAGATGAAAGATCAAATGAACCAAAGAAAAAATATACTGTTAGAGAGTTGCTAGAACAAAGAAAACAAAGAAATAACAGCGCTATAAATAGAGTAATGAGTAATAGTCCTTTAAATCAAGGGCATGAAACTGACGAAAGAAGTAATCAAACTTTTAATTTACAAGAGGGTTATAATTATCAAGATCCAGTAGTAACTGAAACAGTTGGTGAATGGGTAGATGATCCTAATAATCCTGGTCAACAAATGAGAGTTATAACTACAGATCAAAGTATTACAGGAACTCCTGATATTAGTGGAAAAAGTCCTAATCAAGGTCCTTTATCAGGAAACTGGCCTGAATTAAAAGAAGCGATATGTTCTGGTAAAATGGAAGGAAATACTAATATTTGTGATGATGTACAAACTATAAGTAATTCAGTTACTGAGTACAGGAATATAGATAATGGGAGTACTACTGAAACTGAAGAAGAAATAACAACTACAGAGGTTGAAGAAACACCACAAGATCCAGTTTTTGAGTTTGATTTAGGAAGTGGTAGAAAGAAAAAGAAAGGATTTGATATTAAACTACCAGAGGTAAATTTACCATCACTAGGGTTAGATGAACTAAACATATTAAAGAAAAAATGCGGTGGATGTAGACAACGAGGTTTAATACAAAGAGCAATATTAGCTCTTGGTGGAGGTATTTAATATGTCAAAGAAAAAATTTAAAGAAACAACCGTCGGACAACTATTGTTTGGCGCAGCGTCTGTAATAAATCCTACATTAGGAAATGTATTACAAGGTGTAACATCTCCAAAAGAAGCTATAGCTGCTATAACTAAATCAGATGCTCCTGCAGATGATAAAATAAAACTTCAACAAATAATTTTCGAACAACAGAATAAAGAAATAGAAGCTATCACTTCAAGATGGCAAGCTGATTCTATGTCTGATTCTTGGTTAAGTAAAAATGTGCGTCCGTTAGTTTTAATATGGTGTATTGTGGTATTTTCTTTTGCTGGAATATTAGATAGTGTTGAAACAATACCTTTTACAATACACGACAATTGGAATTCAACTTTTGAAAATGTCATGATGGCGGTTGTTTTAGCATATTTCGGTGGACGAAGTGGTGAAAAAGCAGCTAGTATATTTAAAAAGTAAAAACACTTATAAATAAGTAATTATATAAATATCAAATCAAATTAAATTAAATATTATGAAAAACTTATTATTAAGTTTAGTTATGCTTTTTAGTATAACTACACAAAGTCACGAACTAAGTGAAAAATTAAGAGGAGCTTGGTCTAGTGATCAAACTTCTTATTATGTAGTAATACTGCATGATGAACAAAAAGGATATGAAGTTGTTAACTTTTCTTTTGCAGAAAACCAAACATTAGAAGAAACTGTTATAGAAGAAGGTAGCAACTATATAAAAACAAGATTGTATAACAAAACTAATAATTTTGAAACACATGTTACTTATACATTTATAGATGGCGAACTCCACTGTAAATTTGAAGGTAAGTCAAATCATTCAAGTGTTTATAAAAGATATTGGTTAATGACAAATTAAATTAAATAAAATGGAAGAAAAAAAATTAACAGAAAAAGAATTAAAAGCTATATCAGATAGTCAAAACGATTTGCATAGAGCAACTACAAACGTAGGTATATTAGAAAGTCAAAAACACGCTTTATTACATGAAATAGCTGGTATTAATCAAAAAATAGAAGAGTTAAAAAAAGAACTAGAAGGAAAATACGGATCTATTAATGTGAACTTGGAAGACGGTACTTTTGAAACCGTAGAAAAAGAAAATGAATAATGTAATAAGAAAAATTAGCATTGGAGCTGATTATAAAAATGACGCAATGCATTATTCTGTAGGTCAACAAGTATATGGAGGTCATGAAATATCTCATATTTTATTAGATAATACAGATAATTCATACAATATACATATAAAAAAAGATAATGAGGTATTGCCTTGGAAGAAATTTAATTCTAACATGGCAATATCTATTGAATACGATCTTGAATATTAATGAGAAGTCTTTATGATTTTATTGTAGAACCTCTGGGTGATAGATATGATAATACTAAAAAAATTGGTGATAAAGATTTAGTTTTAAATACTAAAATTGAATCTTGGAAATTTGTAAATCGTTATGCTAAAGTTTTACAAATTCCTTTGGCTATTAAAACACCTATTAAAAAAGGTGATACAATAATAGTTCATCAAAATATTTTTAGAAGGTTTTATGATATGCAAGGCAAACAAAAAAACAGTAGGTCTTATTTTAAAGATAATATGTATTTTGTTGCTATAGATCAAATATATTTGTATAAAAATACAAGTAAATGGATTAGTTTTGGTGATAGATGCTTTGTAAAACCAATAAAAAATTCTAATCCTCTTTTAAATAGAAAAGAAGATCCTTGTGTTGGAATACTAAAAATCGGTAATAGTTCATTAGAAGCGTTAAAAATAAACCCAGAAGACATGATAGGTTTTAAACCTGGCGCTGAATGGGAGTTCATGATAAATGATGAGCGTCTTTATTGTATGAAATCAAATGATATTGTAATTAAATATGGAAATAAAAAAAATAAAAGGGAATATAATCCAAGCTGGACACATAGCAGTTGAAGAATTAATTAAAGTTGCTAAAGAACCTATTATTGAATTTGGACCTGATATTTCAGCAGATAGACTTAAAAACGCTGCTGCTACAAAAAAACTAGCCATATTTGATGCTTTTGAGATTTTAGCTAGAATAAATGAAGAGCAAAATATTATTGATGGTAAAGTAGAGGAAGAAACAAAAAAACCTAAAGAATTTAAAGGTTTTGCAGAAGGAAGATCTAAGTAATGTATCAGCAAAGTTTATATAAAATATTAGATAACTATATTAAACCCAAAATACTTAAAAAAAATAATAAGTATAAAAAATGGAAATATGGTTACAATGTAGAACACGATGTAATAGTTATTAGTAAAACTGGTAAAATAGGTGAGATTGTACAAATACAAAATTTAACTATAGCTTTACCATTAGAAGAAGATGTATATAAATTTGAATCAAATAGATTTGAATTTAAACCATTACCTAAAGAATTAAAAAGAATTAAAACAATTTTTGATTGGGAAGAATATCCTTTAGATTTTAAAGAACAATGGTATGATTATATTGATCAAGAATTTACTAGAAGAGAAAATGGTTTTTGGTTTTATAATAATGACAAACCTACTTACATAACTGGCACTCAATACATGTATTTACAGTGGAGTAAAATTGATGTAGGTAAACCAGATTTTAGAGAATCCAATAGGATATTTTTTATATTTTGGGAAGCATGTAAAGCTGATGATAGATGTTATGGTATGTGTTATCTTAAAAACAGACGTTCTGGTTTTTCATTTATGGCTTCAGGCGAAACTGTTAACTTAGCAACACTAAATTCAGATTCAAGATATGGTATATTATCTAAGTCTGGTCCTGATGCTAAAACAATGTTTACTGATAAGGTTGTACCAATATCAGTTAATTACCCTTTCTTTTTTAAACCGATTCAAGATGGTATGGATCGACCTAAAACAGAGTTAGCATATAGAGTACCAGCTACTAAATTAACAAGGCGTAAACTTATATCTAATGAATCTACTACAGAATTACAAGGATTAGATACTACAATTGATTGGAAAAATACAGGTGATAATAGTTATGATGGTGAAAAGCTAAAATTATTAGTACATGATGAATCTGGTAAATGGGAAAGACCAAATAATATTCTTAATAACTGGCGTGTTACAAAAACTTGTTTACGATTAGGTTCTAGAATTATTGGAAAATGCATGATGGGATCAACTTGTAACGCTTTAGATAAAGGTGGTGATAACTTTAAAAAACTATATTATAATTCAGATGTCACAAAAAGAAATGCCAACGGACAGACTCGTTCGGGACTCTATTCTCTGTTCATTCCTATGGAATGGAATTACGAAGGATACATTGATTCTTATGGAATACCTGTCTTCGACACTCCGAAAGATCTAGTTAAAGGACCACATGGACTACCTATAACATTAGGTGTTATAAATTATTGGCAAAACGAAGTAGATGGATTAAAAGATGATCAAGATGCTTTAAATGAATTTTATAGACAGTTTCCAAGAACAGAAGAACACGCTTTTAGAGATGAAGCAAAATCTTCTTTATTTAATTTAACTAAAATTTATGAACAAATAGATTGGAATTCTGATTTAAAAAATACTAATGTAGTAACTCAAGGTAATTTTCAATGGATGGGTGGTATAAAAGATACTCAAGTTATATTTACACCACAAAACAATGGAAGATTTTTTATATCTTGGGTTCCACCGCAAAGATTACAAAACAATGTAATAAGTAAGTTAGGTAAAAAATATCCAGGTAATGAAAATTTGGGAGCTTTCGGGTGTGATAGTTATGATATATCAGGAACAGTAGATAAAAGAGGTTCTAAAGGAGCTCTACATGGATTAACCAAGTTTAGCATGGAAGATGTTCCTCCTAATCATTTCTTTTTAGAATATATAGCGCGTCCTCAAACAGCTGAAATATTTTTTGAAGATGTATTAATGGCTTGTATATTTTATGGAATGCCTATATTATGTGAAAATAATAAACCTAGACTTTTATATCATTTTAAAAGAAGAGGGTATAGAGGTTTTAGTATGAATAGACCAGATAAAATATATAATAAATTATCTGTTACAGAAAGAGAAATAGGTGGTATACCTAATTCTAGTGAAGATATTAAGCAGGCTCACGCGGCTGCGATAGAAAGTTATATTGAAACTTATGTAGGTTTAAGAGATGATGGTAGTTATGGTGATGTTTATTTTCAAAGAACTTTAGAAGATTGGGCAAGATTTGATATAAATAATAGAACAACTCATGATGCTTCTATTAGTTCAGGTCTAGCTTTAATGGCTTGTAATAAAAATAAATATCGACCTGTGCCTAAACTTATTAGACAAAATTATGACTTAGGAATAAAAAAATATGATAATAAGGGTCAGTTATCAAAAATTATAGATTAAATGAAAAGTATATACACCAACGGTAGTAGTATTTTCCCTAGCCAAGTGGTTAGTGACGCAGAAAAAGCAAGCTGGGAATATGGTCAGCAAGTGGCCCAAGCTATAGAGCAGGAGTGGTTCAACCAAGGTAGAACTAATGGTAATAGATACTTAACTAGTTGGAACAATTATAATAGATTGCGATTATACGCAAGAGGAGAACAACCTACTCAAAAATATAAAGATGAATTATCTATCAACGGTGATTTATCTTATTTAAATTTAGACTGGAAACCTGTTCCTATTATTTCTAAATTTGTAGACATATTAACTAACGGTATTTCTAATAAAGATTATGATATAAATGCTTTTGCTCAAGATCCAGCATCTCTTCAAAAAAGAACTAATTATGCAGAGTTATTAGCTCAAGATATTTTTGCTAGAGAAACAATGGAAAAAATAAATGCTCAATTAGGTGAAAATTTATTTAATACAAATATACCGGAAGCTCAAATGCCTCAAACACCTGATGAGTTAGAGTTACACATGCAGTTATCATACAAACAAAGCGTGGAGATTGCAGAAGAAGAAGTTATAAATCAAGTACTAGATGTAAATAGATGGGATTTAATAAGAAGAAGAGTTAACTACGATCTAGTTACATGCGGTATAGGAGCTGTTAAAACAGATTTTAATATATCTAATGGAATAACCGTTGATTATGTAGATCCAGCTTATCTAGTATATTCTTATACAGAAGATCCTAATTTTGAAGATATTTATTATGTAGGCGAATTTAAAGCTGTTACTTTACCAGAAATAGCTAAACAATTTCCTAATATTTCAGATGATGAATTATTAAAAATTCAAGAATATCAAGGCAACAAAAGTTATATGTACGGATATGGTAATGGACCGTGGGACGAAAGCGCTGTTCCATTATTATATTTTGAATATAAAACATATAGTGATCAAGTATTTAAAATTAAAGAAACTCCTAATGGTTTATTTAAAGCTATTGAAAAACCAGACACATTTAACCCACCACAAAATGAAAATTTTGAAAGAGTAGGTAGAACTATAGAAACATTATATAGAGGTGTTAAGGTTTTAGGTACTGATATAATGCTAAGATGGGAATTATGTCCTAACATGACTAGACCAATGGCTGATACTACTAAAGTAGAAATGAACTATGCTATATGTGCTCCAAGAATGTATAAGGGGAGAATTGATTCTACTGTGAATAGAATTACTGGGTTTGCAGACATGATTCAAATAACTCATTTAAAACTTCAACAAGTTATAGCTAGAATGGTACCGGATGGTGTGTTTTTAGATATGGATGGGTTAGCTGAGGTTGATTTAGGAAACGGTACTAATTATAATCCAGCTGAAGCATTGAACATGTATTTTCAAACGGGTTCTGTTGTAGGTAGATCATTGACTCAAGATGGTGAATTAAATAGAGGTAAGATACCAGTTCAAGAATTACAAACATCAGGTGGTCAAGCAAAAATACAAAGTTTAATTAGCACATATAATTATTATTTACAAATGATAAGAGATGTGACCGGATTAAACGAAGCTAGAGACGGAACGCTACAGGATAAAGATACTTTAGTAGGTTTACAAAAACTAGCTGCTCAAGCATCTAATATAGCTACTAAACACATTAACAACGCTAGTTTGTTTTTAACTCTTAGAGCTTGTGAAAATATTTCTAAAAAAGTAGGAGATATGTTAGATTATCCGTTAACTGCAGAATCTTTAAAAAACAGTATAACTAATTTCAATGCTATTACTTTAAAAGAAATAGATACTCTTAATCTTCATGATTTTGGTATATTCCTAGATTTAGAACCAGACGAAGAAGAAAAAGCTACACTAGAACAAAACATACAAATAGCATTGTCTGGAGGAGGTATTGATTTAGAAGATGCAATAGAAATAAGACAAATACGTAATTTAAAATTAGCAAATCAAATGCTAAAAATGAAACGTAAACGTAAGTTAGCAAGAGAAAGACAAATGCAAGCTGAAGCAGCTCAACAACAAGCTCAAGCTAATACTCAAGCAGCACAACACGCGGCTGAAGCTGAGGTTCAAAAACAACAAGCTTTAACTGCTGAAAAAGTTAACTTAGAACAAGCTAAGTCTCAATTTGAAATACAGCGTATGCAAACTGAGGCGGAAATAAAAAGACAATTGATGGCTGAAGAATTTAATTATCAGTTACAATTAGAGCAAATGAAAAACCAACGTGAATCAAACAAAGAGCAAATGATTGAAGATCGTAAGGATAAAAGAACAAGAATAGCTGGCACACAGCAAAGTCAAATGATAGATCAAAGACAAAATGATCTTCTACCTATTGATTTTGAAGCTCAAGGTGGGCAACAACCAACTATTTAGTATTAATTATTTAATTATATTATATTATGGCTGAAGAAACAGTAAAACAAGAGGGAGACTTTTCTTTAAAAGGAAAAGTTAAACCTAAAAAACCAAAACAATTAGATATAGCTAATAAAGAAATAGCTAAAATTGATTTAAAGAAAAAACAAGAAAAGGTTACCGAAGAAGTACCTAAAATGGATTTAACTAAAAAACCAGAAGAAAATGCCGTTCAAGAGCGAAAAACAGAGGAAGTTCCTGTGGGCGAAACACCCGGAGATAGCAAGAAAGTGGACGAACAAGTACGGGTCAGCGATACAGATGTTAAAGAAGAATCTTCGCTCGAAGTTATTGAAGAAATAACAGAAGAAGTTAAACCAAAAGAAGAAGTAAAAGAAAAACCTCAATTAATTAAAACTCCAGAATTACCAGAAAATGTAGAAAAATTAGTTACATTTATGAATGAAACTGGTGGAACAGTAGAGGATTATGTAGAACTTAATAAAGATTATTCTAAACTAGACAATGATCAGTTATTAAAAGAATACTTAAGAAAAACAAAACCTCATTTAGACTCAGAAGATATTGATCTTATAATGGAAGATTATCAATATGATGAAGAGTTAGATGAGCAAAAAGATATACGTAGAAAAAAACTAGCTTATAAAGAAGCTGTTGCTAATGCTAAAAAAGATTTAGAAAATAAAAAATCTAAATACTATGCTGAAATAAAACAGCGACCAGGTGTTACGCAAGAGCAACAAAAGGCTATGGATTTTTTCAATCGTTATAATAAACAGCAAGAAACTATAAAGCAAACTCAGGAAAATTTTAGAACTCAAACTAAAGATTTATTCCAAAATGAATTCAAAGGTTTTGATTATTCAGTAGGAGATAAAAAATTTAGATATAAAGTTCAAGATCCTGAAAAAGTTGGCCAAACACAAGCTAATATTGAAAACTTTGTTAATAAATTTTTAGATAAAGAAGGAAATATTGGTGACATGGCTGGTTATCATAAAGCTTTATATGCTGCGATGAATGCTGATAAACTAGCTTCTCATTTTTATGAGCAAGGTAAAGCAGACGGAGTTAAAAACTTAGTCAAACAATCAAAGAATCCAGCTACAGAAGCGCCGAGGCAGGTTGCCAGTGGGGACGTATTTGTTAAAGGGTTTAAGGTAAAAGCTGTAAGTGGAGCGGATTCATCAAAATTGAAAATCAAAAAACGAACATTTAATAATTAAAATTTAGAAAAATGGCTTTAACCCCACAATTTGGTACTATTGTACCAAGTCAAACGCAAGAAGTCTTACAATCTAACTATTTACAGTGGACAGATAAAGCAGCTGCTGATTTTGCGGATTTCGCACAACAGTATTTGCCTGAGATCTATGAAGCTGAAGTTGAAAGATATGGTAATAGAACTTTATCTGGATTCTTAAGAATGGTTGGTGCTGAGCTTCCTATGACAAGTGACCAAGTAATCTGGTCTGAACAAAATAGATTACACATAGCATACGATAACGCTACTTTTGTTAGTGCTACCGGTGTTATTACACTTAACCCAGGTGCGGTTGCAGGTGTATACAATGTTATTTCTCCAAGATCAACAGTTGTCGTTATGGACGACTTTGGTGCTGAAGCGAAATGTTTTGTATCTGCTTCAACTCCAGGTGCTGCTGGAACAATTACTGTACAACCTTACACAGCTGCTAACTTAGCAGGAGCTGGTTTAGTAGGTGCTGTAAAAGTATTTGTTTACGGTTCTGAATATTTCAAAGGTTCTACTACTCCAAATTATTCTGGAGCTGGTGCTGCTACAGGTAATGAATACATTAGTGTTGATCCACAATTTACTCAATACCAAAACAACCCTATCATCATTAGAAACAAATACGTTGTAAATGGTTCTGATATGGCACAAATCGGTTGGGTAGAAGTTGCTACAGAAGATGGAACTGGTGGATACTTATGGTATCTAAAAGCTGAGTCTGAAACAAGACTTAGATTTGAGGATTACCTTGAAATGATGTGTGTTGAAGGTGAATTAAATACAGGTGGTGCAATTGCTGCTGGTGATAAAGTAAAAGGTACTCAAGGTCTTTTTGCTGCTATCGAAGACAGAGGTAATGTACAAGTTGGATTTGCTGCTGCTACTGGTATCAGTGACTTTGACGGTATTTTAAGAAACTTAGATACTCAAGGAGCTATTGAAGAAAACATGCTTTTCTTAGATAGACAAACTGCTTTAGATTTTGATGATATGCTTGCTGCTATATCAGCTGGATCTGCAGGTGGTACTGCTTTTGGATTATTTGAAAACTCAGAAGAAATGGCTTTAAACTTAGGTTTTAGCGGTTTTAGAAGAGGTTCTTATGATTTCTATAAAACAGACTGGAAATACTTAAATGACGCTTCTACACGTGGTGCTATGACTGGACCAAACTCTATTGAAGGAGTTTTAGTTCCTGCTGGTACTACTACTGTTTACGATCAAATTTTAGGAACTAACATCAGAAGACCTTTCTTACACGTAAGATATAGAGCTTCTCAAGCTGATGATAGAAGAATGAAATCTTGGTTAACAGGTTCTGCAGGTGGAGCATTTACTTCAGATCTTGATGCAATGGAGGTTAACTTCCTTTCAGAAAGATGTTTAGTAACTCAAGCTGCTAACAACTTTGTATTATTCAAAGGAGTGTAATTTTTATATAGGTAAGGGCGCTTCGGCGCCCAATACCTTAATTATTTAATTTTATTATATCATGAAAAAAAAGAAACAAAAAGACGTGGTAGTTGAAGAAACTCCACAAGTGGAAGTAGCAGTTGCTACTCCTAAAAAACCAGTTAAAAAAGATAGCTGGGAAGTAAAAGATAGAACTTATATACTTAAAGGAAAAAAAGAACCTTTAACTTATACTATACCTAGTAGACACACAAGAAGACATCCATTATTGTGGTTTGATACAGAAAAAAATTCTCAAAGAGAATTAAGATATGCAACTAACATGAGTTCTCCATTTGTCGATGAGCAAAAAGGAGAAGTAACATTAGGGCATATTACTTTTAGAGACGGTACTTTAAATGTTCCTAAAGAAAAAATTGCTTTACAGAAATTACTTTCTTTGTATCATCCAATGCTTAAAACTAAATATTACGAGCATGTTCCACAAATGGTAGCAGAAGATGAACTAGAAAAAATAGAATGGGAAATAGAAGCTTTAAATGCTGCTAGAAATATGGACATAGATATAGCTGAAGCTATTGTAAGAGTAGAATATGGATCAAAAGTAAATAACTTATCTTCTAAAGAATTAAGAAGAGACTTGTTAATACTTGCAAAAACTAATCCTAAATTATTTTTATCATTAGCTGCAGATGAAAATGTACAATTAAGAAACTTTGCTATTAATGCAATAGAACAAAATATAATTACTTTGTCGCAAGATCAAAGATCAATTCATTGGGCTAGTAATGATAGAAAGTTAATGACAGTTCCATTTGATGAAAATCCTTATTCAGCATTAGCTGCGTGGTTTAAAACAGATGAAGGTGTAGAAGTATTTAGATCTATAGAAAAAAGACTAAATTAAAATAATAGGGGCGGATTCGTCCGCCTCTTTATTAAAATAAAAATATAATGGTAAACGTAAACACAGTATATCAAACAGTACTATTAATCCTTAATCAACAGCAAAGAGGTTATATAACTCCAGACGAGTTTAATAAAATAGCTACACAAGCTCAATTAACGATGTTTGAAGCGTATGCTAGTGATTTAAATCAACAATACCGTTTACCAGATAACGATACAGAATATGCTGATCGTGTAAAAAATATACAACAAAAATTACAGTTTTTTCAAAGAGTTGGATCAACTGCGTATGTAGGCCCTGAGTTTAAATTAAACACTGCTGGTGGTGATGTTTTATACAGGTTAGGTTCTATATTTTATAAAGATATTGAGTTAGGTCAATATTCACAAAGAAACGAGATAACACAATTATTACTTTCCCCGTTAACTCAACCCACTGAAAAATTTCCTATATATTTATATGAGAATGATAAATTATATGTGTATCCTACAACGATACAAAGCAATGTGACATTTTCGTATTTAGCTAAACCTAGAGATGTAGTATGGGGTTTTACCACAGGCGCACAAGGTCAATACTTATATGCTGCTGGAACTTCTGTTCAATTTGACTTAGATGTAACCGAACAAGATGAGTTAATAATGAGAATATTAGCGTATGCTGGGGTAATAATACAAGATCCTACTATTATACAAACAGCTTCACAAGCGGTTGCTAATCAAGATAACAACGAAAAACAATAAGATATGCCAATTCCAAATGGAGGTTTAATAACCGAAACTAATCAACAATATTACGCGGGAGCGCAGGGATTTACAGTTACTGCAGTGGCAGGGCAAAGTGTTTTTACATTTACATTTAACACGGATTTAATTTTTGGAAGTTGGGATCCATCAGTTGCTGATTATGGTTTAAATAATTTTAAACTTTATAGCAGTGCAGATGGAATAACTTATACAGAATATGTTTTAGAGTATCAAGTAAGGGATAATGTTGTAACTTTAGCTGCTCCACTAGCACAAAATAATATTTTAGTTTGTCAATTAAAAAGTTTAACAGGTGGTGCGTACGGAAATAGAGACGCGTATGGTGTTACAGTTGAAGAAAATTATGGTAGTTATGCATACGTTACTTTAGGTGATGTTATCAACAACTTTATTGTAGGATATGTTGGAAAAGATAAATTAATATCAGATGTAAAAAGAACCGATGTAATATTTCACGCTAAAAGAGGTTTACAAGAGTTTAGTTATGACACGTTGAAAAGCGTTAAGTCTCAAGAATTAACTATACCTCCAAACCTAAGCGTTATTCTTCCTCAAGACTATGTTAATTATGTTAGAATGTCTAGAATAGATACTTTAGGTGTTCAAAGAATAATATATCCATCAAACAATTTAACTAATAGTCCTTATGAAATGCCTATTCAAGATAGCATAGGAACTCCTACTCAGGATTGGAATGCGGATAATTTAGAGGGTGGTTCTATAACTGAAGAAAGATGGGATAGAGCTAATACAAATCTAATAAGTCAAGATTATAATATGGCTTTATTCAATGATGGTTTTGCTTGGGCTGGATATAACTGGGGTAATGGTAATTACTGGAATTGGGGTGAACAATATGGAATGTCTCCTCAATACGCTCAATATAATGGCTGGTTTAACATGAATGATAGAGAAGGTAAGGTTTCTTTTTCTAGTAATCTAGCTAATCAAATTATAATATTAGAATATATATCTGATGGCTTAGCTTATGATTTAGATAGTAGAATACCTAAATTAGCTGAAGATGCTTTATATTCTTACATATCATATGCTATTATCGCTAGCAGAATAAATCAACCTGAATACGTAGTTCAAAGATTAAAAAGAGAAAAAAGCGCTAAACTTAGAAATGCTAAAATTAGATTATCTAATATTAAGTTAGATGAAATAGTTCAAGTTATGCGTGGACAATCTAAATGGATAAAAAGATAAAACATGCCACAAATAGTTAATACTTTTCTAAAGTCTAAGATGAATAAAGACTTAGACAGTAGAATAATACCAAACGGCGAATATAGAGATGCTCAAAATTTACAAATAAGTAGATCACAAGGAGCTGAAGTAGGAGAGTTTGAGAATGTTTTAGGTAATGAACAACAACAGTATTTATATACTGGTAGAAACGGTAGTAACTATACAGGTAAAATAATAGGTCAATTTACAGATCCAGTAGAAGGTAACATGTACATAATGAGTGCTGGGTATTCTGGAGATGGTAGATGTCCTAGAGATATAGTAGTATATAGCGGGACAGCGGTTCAATCAGGCACAACAATAGCGTTGTATAGTAAAGGTCCGGCAGGAACATTATTAAATCCTGAAGTTTTAGGTATTGAAGTAGGTATGACTTTGTGGGGTGATAATTGGGACGGTCAACCATCTGGAGCTGGAGGACAACAAACAGATGCTTTAGTTACAGCAGTAACGGCTACAAATATAGAAATCAGTCAATCTATAAGTTTAGCTGGCGGAGGTATGACTGGTACAGGAGATAGAATATATATTGGTTGGAATAACACAATACATAGATACAATGTTAATTCTAATACTGTAACTCTTTTAGTTAGAGGTTCATTTTTAAATTTTCATCAAGATTATAGAATATTTGGGATAAATTTATTAGAAGATTTATTGTTCTGGACAGATAATAGAAATCAGCCTAGAAAAATAAATGTTACATTGGCTAATCCATTAGATTTAATTGATCCTACACATTATGTTAATGAAGATCAAATATCCGTAGCAAAGTATTACCCGTATGAAACGCCTTTAGTATTACGCCAAACAATTAGAGGTATTACAAGTGGAGTTCAAGATACTACTAGAAAAAGCTATAGATTAAATATGGCTGACACTACTAATATTCAGATAGGTGATATAGTAACTGGTTTTCCTGGTCAAGGAGCTCAAGAACTTTGGAATGTAATATTTATAAAACCAGGCGCGAGTGTATATATTTATAACAATTTTAAAGATGGTAGTGCTACTCAAAGACCAGGTACTTATAACGGTTCTGCTAATATAGATATTACTTTTAGTAACACCACAATGTCAAACTCTGCAGAAAGAAAATTATCTAGAGGATTTGATCAAACATGTAAAGTGGCTGGCGCAGTTACAGTGGGTAACATACTTTCTGTAAACTATAACTACAATAATGTAAATACTGAGCAAACACCTCAACCAACACCAAGAGTAGGAGATTATATAACAAGCGAAACAATGGATGGTCCTAGTGGAACGGGAATTACTTTGAATGACGGGGTTGTTATAACAGAAGTTAATGCTATAACTCCTGGCTCTACAGGACAAATTGATATAAAACTTAACGAAGACGTTGCGGTTAATGCTGTAGGAAATGATATTACTATTTCAGCTAACCCAAATTATAACGATACTTTTACAGGTGATCCTGATTTAATAGAAGAAAAATTTGTAAGATTTAGTTATAGATTTAAATATGAAGACAATGAGTATTCATTAGCAGCTCCTTATACTCAAATATGTTTTATACCTGATCAAGAAGGAATTGTAGGTGGAGGTAAGAATGAGCAATTGCAAGATATGGTTAATATATATGATTCTACAATTGTTGAATGGTTTAAAAATAAAATAGATACTTTAGCTTTAAAAATTCCTTTACCTGATGGTGGAGTAACAAGATCCGAAGCTTTACAATCTTTAATAGATAATTATAAAGTAACTAATATAGAAATATTATACAAAGAATCAGATGGTTTATCATCTAAAATTCTTGATTCGATAGAGGTTAATAATCTTACAGCTTCAAATATTGTAAAAATTCCTAATAGCATTGGTAATACAACTCAATTTTATTATGATTTTAATTATGAGTCTATAAAACCTTATAGAACTTTACCTACAAGTGAACAAAATAGAGTATATGATAATGTGCCTTTAAAAGCTTTAGGTCAAGAAATTTCTGCTAATAGAGTTATATATGGAAATTTTTTACAAAAACACACACCACCTAATAACTTAGATTATGAGGTTATAAATAGTAATAAATCTGTTGAATATAATAATTACCCACAATATCCTAATCACTCAGTTAAACAAAATAGAAATTATCAAGTAGGGTGGGTTTTATCAGATAGATATGGTAGAGCTTCTAGCGTGATTTTATCTAGCAATGATGATAATCCATTGTTAAATGGTTCTACTATTTATGTTCCATATAAAACATGGGGAGAAGTAGATGATCCTATTAACGATGTAACAACTTATAAATGGTTAGGGAATGCTTTAAGAGTTAAATTAAACAATGGTATTACTCAAACAACTAATAACTCTATAACTGGTGAGCCAGGTTTATTTAAAGCTGAATCAGATACAGGAGTAGATGAAGTTACTTTAGTTTCCGGTGGCGTAGGACATGCTGTCGGTGATATTTTAACATTTGGTTATTTACCAACAGTAATAGGTTTAGGTCAAGGGTTAAGTGTTGAAGTTGTTACTATAAGTGGTGGAGGTGCTACAGGACCAATAACTGGAATAAAAATAATAGAAAGAGGAACTGGTTATCTTAACGGTCAACAACTGCATCAATCAGGTACAACGGGAGCTGGTACTAGCGCTGTAATTGATATTGTAGTTTATGACGCTAATCCTACGGGATGGCAATCATATAAGTTAGTTGTAAAACAACAAGAGCAAGAGTATTATAATGTATATTTACCTGGTTTTATATCTGGTTATCCAGTAAAAAATTCTAGTGATTATGGTAGAGTAGCTTTTTCAGTATTATTAGGAGACAATATAAATAAAGTACCTAGAGATTTAAATGAAGTTGGACCATTACAAGATGAGTTTTCCGCTTCAGTTAATTTATTTGGAAGAGTAAACAACCCAAATATTGACAATAAAAATAAAGGAGGTTTAGGTAATTATTATAACAATAGAACATACCCGTGGAATACTCAATATTTTCCAGGTAGACAAAACGACGAAGCGGTTACAATTGGAACTATAGGAGCAAGTGGTTTACAGTTAGGAACTTCTCCTTTTGATAACACTGGAACTCAAGGCGAATTCAATAATAGTACTGGAGATATCCCTTGGGGTGATCCAGGTTTATATCAAAGTTTGTACAATCAAGAACAAGCTCCTATAGCAATGGGATTAAAAATTGGTGCAGAAGAATCTCAACCACAATTAACACAAGCTGGATCTCCTCAATTAAACACATTGGGCGCGAAAGTTACAGGTAGTATTTTTGGAACTGGTCAACCTGCTGTCGATGGGTGTATGGTTCCTTTTTTAAGTGTATCTGAAACTTCACCGGTAGAAAGTTTATTAGAAATATTTTATGAATCATCTACATCTGGAAACTTTATAGATTTAAATAGACAGGTTAATGCAGATTACGCGGGGGTTTCTGGAACTACAGCTACCGCAGGTAGTTTTGATGAAAGCGATACTTCTGGAACAGACGTAATAACAGCATTTAGTTTTACAGATTCTGCAGGTAATAATTTAACACTGGATAGCGTTCCTACTATTACTCAAGTTTTAGATGGAAACGGAGTAGATGTCACAGGTGCTTTTACTATAGTACAAAATGGAGGAACTCCCTTAAATTTTGATATAAAAACAAATCAGTTATTTTGGTATGGTAAAGAAACACCTAGTAAATCTAATACTTTTTCATTATCTTTTCAAACTAGTTATAGTAGTGGAACATATATAGATGTATTAAACAATCAAATAACTATTAATCTAAACAACATTGCTCCTGTAATTGGAGGTTTTACTCCTTCAGTAGGTCCAGATGCTGGTGTTCAACAAATTTGTAGTAAACCAGGTGGTTCTTCAGGGTATGATTCAACTGTTACTAATTTTGGTCAATTTACAGGTGGTTTAAATGGAAGTGCAGATCCAGGTAGTAATACATTAGAATTATGTTATAGTCTTTCTATACTAGCCGCACCAGTAGGATCAACAGCTGTTTTTGAAATAGATCAAAATGGAAACGTAACAAAAACAAGTGGTACTTCAATTAACGGGACTTATACTTTTGAATGCACGTTAACAGATGCTGCATCTTATTCTGCTTTTTTAGGTTGTTCAGGCAGTACAGGAAGCTTACAAGCAACTTGTAATTATGATGTGGTTTTAGGAACTCCTAAAGTAAATCAAGTCTTGTGTTTTGGAGCACACGCCTCGACGATGAATGCCTTAGATACAACTTGTGTATATGGAGGAACGGGTTACCCGTTAGAAGTATTTTTTGGAGCAAATAGATTTGTTAACTCAGGAATAAATGGTACAGTAGGATCAAACGTAGGAAGTTCTACATCTAGTCTTTTAAGTACTATTGATACAAGCTTAGGTTTAGGAGCTACTGGTTATCAACTACCATCCAATGGTGGATTAGATTTAAGATATTACAATGCTTATCAAGAAGCTTTAAATAATTTTACTTGTGGTTTACCACCTGTAACACCAGCATTTACAACAGGTAAGTTGGTTCAAGGAGTTTTCGCATTAAAGGTAATATTAAGTAAAACAGCTTTTGCTTCTACTTCTAATGATTATAAAACAAACTTTACAATATTATATAGAGCATCGGCATCAGATCCATGGCAACTAGCTACAACAGATTCTAGTTCCCCGACAGATCCTAGTTTAACAGTTGGTAACTTTAATTTATTAACTATTACAGGGAGTGGAGCAACGAGCTCGTCATTAACCTATCATTTTAGCGCTCCTGGAGAATATGCTTTTAGAAACACAGGAGTACAAAATGGAACTGGGTGTACAGGTGGTGGTTGTTATACATGCGCAAGAGTTGATGTTGAATTTTATGACGCAACATTTGGAGTTGCATCACCAGCTTGTGTAGACTGTACGGGACCTTTGTAATAAACTATTAAAACAAGTAATAATAATATATGGCGACTACTTTAGAATTATCCTACTTTAATACTTTTTGGATAAAGAGATTAAAAAACTTTACTCAATACCAAGAAAGAGAACCAAATGGCACTGTAGGAGTAAATAGTGGTGGATTAACTACTGGAACACCTGATCCAAGTACCGGTGCGGGTTATATAAATTCTAATATATACGAAGATTGGTTTGTTGAAGAGGCTAGAATAAAAGGTGGTTATAATAATACTGGTGTAGATTTTGGTAACAAAGCTTATATAGTTGAAGAAGAAGATCAGCAAACACGTAGACAAAATGCTTTAATTTACTCAGGTGTATATAACGCTAAAAATGGTATTAACAATAGTAATCAATTTCCAATAGGTGAAGATATAACTAGAGCTGTAGATCCATCTTCTGGTAGTATACAAAAACTATATGCTGAAAACACCAACTTAGTTATATTACAAGAGAAAAAAGTAAATAGAGCGCCAATAAATAAAGATGTGGTATTTACTCAAGAAGGTCAACCTTTAACAGCTAACAGTCAATTAGTTATAGGAACTCCTAGTGCTTTTGAAGGAAATTTTGGTATATCTAGAGATCCAGGTTCTTTCGCGGTTTATGGGTATAATAAATTTTTTACTGATAGAGATAGATCTGTCGTAATGCAATTAGGTCCTAATGGTCTAAATGAAATATCTAATTACGGTATGATAGATTATTTTAGAGATCAATTAGCTATAAGTGGAGAAATAATAGGAGGATACGACGTATTTAATAAAAACTATGTAGTTACAATTGCTAATAAAACCGTAGTGTTTGATGATTTAATAAATGGTTGGACTAGTTTTATGGATTACGCTCCACAATTATCCACTAGTTTATATGGTCAATACTATACGTTTAAAAATAATGCAATTTGGAAACATTATAGCGGAACAATATATAATAATTTTTATGGCAATCAAGTAACATCTAGTGTTCAATTAGTTTTTAATCCTGAACCAACAGTTACTAAAACATTTTCAACTATAAGTTATGCTGGAAGTAACGGATGGAAAGCTGATGTTTTATCAGATTATACCGGTGTTGATTCTAATCCTCAACAACCAGCGTTAGGTGATACAACTCATACTGATGTTTCTTCTACAATACTTAGTTATGACGAAGGATATTACACAGATCCAAATAGTGGTGTTCAATATAGAGCAGGTTTTGATAGAAAACAAAACACATATTATGCTGCTATAAAAAACAATTCAGGTGTATTAGCTCAAGATGTTATAACTCCTGGAAACAAAGTTACAGGTATTAAAGCTCAATACGCAGTAGTAACTCTTACTCAAGATAGCACAACAGATATAACTGGTGCTAAACAATTATTTAGCGTAGGAGCAAGATACAATAATAGATAATTATATGAAATTTAATGTTAAACGATTAGAAGAATCAGACTATAAAACATTATGTAAATGGTGGAAATGGTGGAGATGGTCACCACCGCCTTTAACGTTTTTACCAGAAACAGGTTTTATGGTTTTAAAAGAAGAAAATAAAATTGCGGCTTGTTATGTTTATTTAACTAACTCAAAAGCTGCTCTTATAGAGTGGGTTGTTTCAAATCCAGAATATAAAGAAAAAGATAGAAAAGAAGCTTTAGCAACTTTAATAATGGTCGTTGAAGAAGTTCTTAGACAACAAGATATTAAACATGTGATGACTATGAGTAGACATCCTAGTTTATTAAAAATACATAAAGAATTAGGTTGGGTTATTGATCCTACACCTTCACATGAAATAATTAAAAACTTATAATATGGCAGCAGTAGCAGCAATCGTCGGTGGAGTAGCAACGGCAGTAGGTGGAGCGGTACAAGCTGGAAAAGCGCATAAAGAAATGCGTAAAGCTCGTAGTGCAAAAAACGAAGCTAAATTTAAAATGGAACAAGCTATTTTAGATAGACGAGACATAACTAACCCTTACGCTGGAGTAACAGATTTATCTGGTTTAGCTAGTGATTTATCTTCACAAATAACTAATCCATTTAATAATTTAACTGTGTCTACTGCGGCAGCAGAAATGCAAGCAGAAGAAACTGATATAGCTTTAGCTAATACACTAGATACTTTAGAGCAAACTGGCGCAAGTGCTGGTGGTGCTACGGCTTTAGCAATGGCTGCTTTAAAATCTAAAAAAGATGTAGCCGCTAGTATTGAATCACAAGAAGCTGCTAATTCAAAAGCAAGAGCTGAAGGTGAAGCATCTATGCAGACACAAAAAGTTGCTGCTCAAACTAGATACCAAGATACTTTAATAGCTCAAGGACAAAGAGTTCAAGACGCAGAAATACAAGGCGAAATATTCCAGTATCAAGCACATGAAGCTAGATCTAATGCAGATATAGAAAGGTATCAAGGCATGTACTCGGGCTTCGCGGCTCAACAAAGTCAAGCAGCTTTATCATCTGCAGCCGGAACCGCTTCTATGATAGGAGGGATAGGAGATATTGCAGGAGGATTATTATCAAGTGATGGAAGACCATAAATAATTAAAGAATGAATACACTAATACAAGCACATAACGATAAAATGAATCGATTAGTTAATGTCTCTTCAAGAAGACGAGTAACTGAATTAGATTTTTTCACTGAATGCAGCATTAAATATAAAAATTATTTAAACGCGCCTTTAGCTTTAAATCCTAACGAGGATAAAAAACTTAGTGATATTATTAAAGATTCTTTTATACAACAAGCTCAAGATCAAGAGTATGGAGTTATAGTAAGGTCTACTAGACTTGCTACGGATATTAAAAATATGCCTCAAGCACAAATTAAAGAAGATAAAAAATATATTAATGATTTTTTTAGTAGATTAGATAAAATTCAAAAACTAGGAGGATATTTAATCGTTGCTGTAGAAAATATTAAACCAGATAATCTACCCGCTTTTATTGCTGACTATAAAAATCTTAATATAAATGGTACTAATGAAAATTCTAGAGACAGAAACATGTTTATGTTAGCTGGATGGGCAGGTTTATTTGATTATTTTAGTGATGTAAAAGTGGAAAAAAACTTTACATTTAGACAAACAAACAATGGTGAAATAGCTGTGTTAAATCAGAGAATTAAATTTTTAATTAAAGGAAATACATTTAGAAAATATTTACATAAAAAACCATATATAGTTAATGATTTTTTAAATAATAAAAATATTACGTTTGACGAGTATGGTAATGGATATTATACTATATATGGAGAAGTAGATAGCACTCAAGTATCAAATGGTGATTTATTAAGCTTGTATATAAGCGAAGTCCCAGCGTCTATGGATTTAGGACAAACATTTGAAAACGGAGGTATAACAAGAAATTCTACTTTACAACCTCAATATTTTTTAGGTGGAAGTATATTAAATGAAAATGATCCAAGCAACACTGAAAATGATACTTCTATTAAAATTCCAATGTATAGTGTTAAAGACAACAAAATAAAAAGATTTTTTGTTAAACCGATAAATACTGCTGCAATAAATAAAACACCAGCGTATGCTTCAGAAGTAAACGCTCACGTAGCTGGTTTATTTGCAGTTGCTAGTGGAGACATTTCTGTTTTATCTGGCTATAGTAATAAAAGATTAGGTATAGATTTACCTCTAGGTATAAACGAAGTAGTTACACCTGAGTTGGAGCAAATGTATGAGATGTTGTCTCCTGAAGGCAAAGTTGGCTTTATAGGTAATAGATACATGTTTAATACCACTGGTAATAATCAGGATAGAATAAGTTTAGTAGATGCACAGAAAGCATTTATTATGGATTTAATTTTAGATGCTAATTTAGACACTAAATTAATTCAAGAAAATATACCAGGTCAACCAGTTATTATTAAAGAAACTTTAAGAGATGATTCTCGTCAAGGTAAAGATTTAATAAAAGCATTAAATGAAAACGAAATGCCTATACCTGAGTATTATAAAAACATGCTTGGTATTACTGAGTGGCAAGCTGGTATGCCTGTATATTTACAAAAATTACCAGAGCAAGAAAGTGAATTACCCGCAGAAAAAACAGAGCAAATAGCTGCGTTTATAGAACAATATTCTTAATAAAATTATATGGAAGAAGAAAATGAATTAATTGATCAAGAAACTAATCAACCTCCTGTTGATGAAGTTTTTGATCCTGAAAGTTTATTGCTCAATTCAGAAAATGAAACTGAAGACGAAGAAGAAGAACTAAGTGAATTAGATAAATTACTAGCTTCTAATGATTTTAGTTTTAAAGCTTCAAATACTAGAGAAACAAACAAACCTTTAATTCCAGTTAATGAAATTGTTGATGATAATATTGGAAGCAGGGTCGCAATACCTACAAAGATAGGTATAATAACAGAGCCTGTAAATTATCAAAAAACTGAAGAAGGAGTATATTATGAGCCTGGTAAACCAGAAGATTCAGAGTTCTTTATTAAAACTGAAGAAGCAAAAGTAAAAATTGAAGAAGCTGTAGCAAATCCTGTATATACTGATGACTATGTTATATCAGTAGGTGAATTTAATCTTTTTAAAGATTTAGATAGAGAAGATTTTAGAAAAATAGACATAGCAGCTACTCAAGAAAACATAAATAATGCAAATCTTATATACGCTCCTAACATTGTTGCACCAAAAGAAATTAATAAACTACGTATAGGAGAAACACCTCAGTTCAATGTAAGTGAAGATGAAGAGTTAGATACTACTAAATTTTATAAAGCGACAGATAACGTTAAGAAGTATATAATGGATTCTCTATATCAACAAATGAACCTAGAATCAGCAGGGACATTTACAAACATAGATGATTATGAAGGAACTTGGGAAGATTTTGTTGAAATGTCAGCTAGAGTTAATGAAAAAATAATAAGTAAAGATCCAGTTATAAAGGCAATATTTTCTAATGCCGCCATTAATTTACGTAATGAATCTAGCAGAAAATATATAGATTTATTAAATGAATCTATGGATAATGGAGACTTAGACAATCCCGCAAGACTAGAGTTAGTAGAAAAACAATTTCAACAATGGCAAGAAACTAGATGGCAAGAATTATTAAATGAAAGTGATTATTCAGAAAGAGCTCAACAATATACTTTTGCATTAAAATCAACATTAGGTGATATATATCAACGTTTTGCTAGAGGACAAGATGAAGACTTAAGTAAAATAGATAAACAACTAAGAGAAGGTGAAATAGGTGAAACTTGGTGGGGTTTAAAAGATATAGCTATAGGCATGACAAGCAGGTTTGGAAAGAAATACAAACAACTAGGTCTTATTGCGGACAGGCCTTTTAATAAATTATCAAAAAACGCTATTAATAGTTATGAAAAAATAGAAGAACTCGAATTAGAGAATTTAACACTTCAACAATTAAATGATTTATATAATAGTAATACAAGTGATGATTATAAAAAAGCAATAGAAGATTTATATCAATCGTTTCCAGGATTAAACATAGAAAGTCCTTATGTAAAAGATAAAATGGATTTAGATAAGAGGCTAAACCAAACAATAAAAGAATTTACTGGAAAAAGTCGAGAAGATATATTTGAAAAACAAAAAGAAACATTTAAAACAACATTATCAATATTAGAAGACCAAAGATTCGAATCAATATTAAATGATGTTGATATGGATGAAAGCGGTTTTGCAGATACTCTTGGTCAAATTATACAACAATCTAACATGCTTCTTACATTTGCTGGTGAAGGTATTGCTTCTCTAGGTAAAGGTAAAGGACCTGTAGGTATGGCTGTTTATGGTACTGGTAAATTAATGTCTTTATTAGGCACATTAGATATTACTAATTCAAAATTAACAAGTCAGATATTTGGTACATTTGATGAAAGAATAAAAAAAAGAAAAGGTGAAAATTATACACCTACTGTTGAAGATTTAATGACAGAACTAGATGATCCTGAATCTGTTAATATTATACAAAATCTTTTAACAACAGGAGGTATTGTTGGTTTAGAAAGATTAGGTATAGCTAAAGCATTAGGAGCTACTAAAGTTGGAAGTAAGAACTTTGCCTCCTTGTTAAGAGGTGAATTTAAACAGTTTATAAAAGGTTTACCAGCTTTCATGTATCAAAGAGAGATAGCGGGACTTACTGAGTTTTTTACAGAAGGTACACAAGGATTTATATCTGATGTAAGTATAAGAACAGGCGCTGGACAAAATTTTTTAGACGCTGTTAGTCAAGCAGAGTTTGATAAAATAGGTGCTGAAAAAGGACGCCAAATAGGTAGGTTTTTACCTGTTGTAGGAAAAATAACTCAACAAACCGCTATAGAATTAAACACAGCTGCTTTAAAAATTGCAGATAATTTTGATCTTACTAAAGTAGCCCCAACATTCGCAAGTACTGAAAGATTTTTTAATCAAGCAATTGAAAAAATAAAAAAAGACATAGCTGATGGAAAAATTAGTAAAGAAATAGGTCAAGAAAACATACGTCAAATATCTAATATTAGAAACGCTGGTTTAAAAATACCAGGAAATATTGATGGTAGAAGTAAACGAAAATTAACTAGATTATTAATAGAAAAGCAAAATCTTCAAGATAAAATTGAAGAGATTAATGATAAAGATGTAAGTGCTAATGATATATTAAAATTAGCAGAGATATCTTTAGATATAAAAAATATTGTAGAAAAAGGAGATAGAAAAGAAAAATTTAATAAGCAAGTAGGAAACATTACTAACATTATAAACAATAATCCTGATGCTAATGTAAGAATTATAAGATCTAAAGATGATAAAGCAGTAGAAAAACAATTAGAAAAACTAAGAGAAGAAGGTTGGAAAATAGCGGCGTCTAAAGGTTTGACAACTAATTATGGTACAATATTTCAAAAAGGTGACCAACAAGTAATTGTTCTTAATAATAAAGAAATAATGAAAGATGGAGCTATTAATACCGCAGCTCATGAGTTTTTACACGCGGTATTATGGAATACAATTAAAAATAGTAAAGGTACTGCTATAGCTTTAGGAAACGATTTAGTTAAATATCTAAATGAAATTGATCCTTCTTTAATGAAAAACTCAGAATTAGCAAAGCGAGTTCAACAATATAAAGATGATCCAAATGTAAGTAATGAGCAGCAAGCTGAAGAGGTACTAACTTTGTTTTCTGAAGCAGTATTAGATGGAGCAATAGAACTAAAAACAGATTATGTTCAAGATGTTCTTGATTTCTTTAATAATTTATGGCAAAGATTTACTGGTAATGATAATATTAGATTTGATAACGGTAGAGATGTATTTAAATTTATAAAAGATTACAATAAAAGCGTTCAATCAGGTAAGTTTACAAAAGCTCAACAAAAATTACTTACAGAAAGAGCTACTGGTAAATTAGTTAAAAGAGAATATACTACTAAGGAAATGGGTGAGCGTGATGCTGCTGTAACAAAAGATAGTAAAAAACTTACAGAACTAACCACTGAGTATAAAGATGGTAATTTTGACAATGTAGAAAATCTAACTACTCAATATCAAAAAACTGGTAAAGATGCTTTAAAAAGATGGGCTGCTCAAAGAGGTGTTTCTATTAATCTAGGTAATCCACAGGTTGATCAAGAAGTTACTAGTCTTTTAAACAAAGAGTTTGATAGCTTTACAAGAAACTTTGATCCAAGTAAAGCACAAGCTTCTACATACATGGAAAATATTGCAAAGCGTATTGGTCCTAAGATAGTAGAAGAAGCAACTAGAAAAGGAAAACAAGTTAGTCAAGATGTGTTAACTGAAAAAGGTGTATCACCAGAGGTGTCAGTTCAACCAGACATTGATCAAAAACAAGCACCCACAGGACAAAGAGCGAAAGTGTTTCCTAATTCTATAAAAGTAATAGCAGATAATATAACAGGCGAAACAAGAGCTGAGCAAATAGCTATGCTTAAAAATGATATACAAGAAGGTATATTAAGAGTTGGTACAAACCCAAAAGCCATTGCTAAATATATAGTAGAAAAAACTCAAACTAAAGAATATAGAAAATTACTCAAAGACAAATTAGGCGCGTTTGGCACACAGCAATATATTGATAATGTAAATAAGCTATTTAATAATACTAACTTTATTAAATCTATACCTGTAGCTAATATTAAAAGAAGATTTGGTAAATTGTTTGGGATAAAGCAAATAGGTACTACTCCTACTATTAAAATCACAGATGGTAAACGTACTGATTTTAAGAAACAAGTTTTTAAAATACCCGCGCTATCACAGGCAAAATTAAATAAAGTAAAACAATACTTTTTAGCAGGTGAAAAACGCCATCAATCATTAATGAGTATAATAGGCGAAGGTATTGCGGTAGAAGCAATGCAAGAATTAAGAGCTGATACTCAGTTTATGAACGAGTTGCAAAATAGATTAGACTTTAAAAAATCTAATTCAAGCGCTCAAGATTTTATGCAAGAAGTAGAATTTAATCTTGACAAAAGAAACCTAGAAGATACATCGTTAGATGTAGTTAAGGCGAATAAAAAACGACCTCAAAGAAGTTATTCAGAAATAGCATACGACACGGCTGCAAGATCTACTATGCGACAAGTAGCTGGTCAAAACTCTGTTTTTAATTATAAAAACATAAAAGATTATCAAAAAAGTACTAGACGAACAGGATCAATTATAATGATTCATGGGTTTGGTAAAGATACTCAAGGTAGTTATAATTATGGTAAAAAAGAAAGTATTTATAAAAACAAACAAGAGTTTGAAAAAGATGTATTTAATACACCTTTAACAGAATCCGAGATAACATTGTTAGAAAAGTTTGATATACCATTAGTTACAAGGAGAGGTAAAACCTATTATGACAAATCAAAAGCTAAAAATTCTTTTGAACTTGGTATTGACGAGCAGATTACTGTTAATGGTAAGCCAAAATCTGTGTTACAATTAGCAAGAACAGAACAAAAAGATTATAGAAAATTTACTGGACATGAAGCTAGAGCAAGATTAAACAATAAAGAGTTTAATGAATTGCAAAAAGCGAAATTAAGAGTATTTAAAAACTTAGCTAAAAGAATAGAGTCAGATTTAGCAATAGATCCATCATTAAAAAATTATTGGGCAGCTTGGTTAAATCAATCTAATGATAATATATTACATCCGGTTAGATCTTTAGCGCCTGTAGAGTTTTTTGAAACACGTAGTGGAGAAAAAGTAGCTGAACATACTTTACCCGCTAGTCAAGTTGCTACAATGGTAATGAGAATGGCTATAGATGGTAAGGTTGATCAAAATTTTGAATTTGTTGAAAAAGATTATTTTCAAGGTTCTATATTATTAACAGATGATGTAAAATTAAAAGGCGAAGGATATAACTATGTATCCAATATGCCTAACATTTTCTTTGATATAAAAAATCCTACTACTTGGATGCGATATGTTGACACAATGGTTAACAATAATAAAAGTGGAGGAATAAACATAAACAATATTGTTGTTAAGAAAAATGGTAAAGTTATGACTCTAGCTGAATCATTTAATTTATCTTTAACAAAAAAAGCTATTCCTGGATTAATAAGGTATCAAAACAACTTATTATATGATGTTTTTAGAAGAGCAAAGACTATTGAAGAAGCAAAGGTTAGATTAAAAGTTGCAGAAAATACAGGAATAAAAGAAGCAGAAAACATACAGGTAGAATACAATGGTAACATATTAGCACCAGGCGTATTGCCTACTAACTCTACTCCAGAATATTCTAAACAAGTACAGGAAAATAGTTTAGAAACTAGAGTAAACGCTTTTAAAGAAAACAAAAAAAGAAAAGGTATAAGCGTATTTGATTTTGATGATACACTAGCTAAAACAAAAGAAAAAGTTATAGTTATAATGCCTGATGGTACTCGTAAAAAAATAAGCGCTAGTCAATTTGCTATAAAAGCAGATATGTTAAAAGCAAAAGGAGCTGAATTTGATTTTAGTAATTTTGACAAAGTATCCAAAACAACAGCTGAAGGACCATTAGCTGATCTTGCTAGAAAACGTCAAGGCAAATTTGGTAGTGGTGATATATTTGTCTTAACCGCTAGACCTCAAGCATCTGCAGAATCTATTAAAGAATTTTTAGACGGCATTGGAATCAATATACCTCTTGAAAATATTACTGGATTATCTGATGGTTCACCACAAGCAAAAGTAGACTGGATGTTAAACAAAACAGCGGAAGGATACAATGATTTTTATTTTGCAGATGATTCATTAGCCAACGTGGTAAGTGTAAAAAATATTTTAGATGCTGTTGATGTTAAAAATGAAGTTTACCAAGCTAAAGCAAATAAGAAAAGAGATTTAAACACAGAGTTTAATAAAATGCTTGAATATACTACAGGTAAAGAAGCATTTAAAACATATTCGAATGCAAGAGCAAGATTAGAAGGAGCTCAAAAAGATGGAGGGTTGTTTAAAAGATTTTTACGTCAATTCCAAATAACAGCATCAGCTGAAGACTTTTTAGGATTAATGTATGCTTTTGTAGGTAAAGGCGAACAAGGTAGCGCTAACTTAAAATGGATTTATGATAATGTATATAGTTTATATTCTAAAGCAGAACAAGAATTATTATCAGCTAGAGTTAGTGTAGCTAATGATTTTGCTGCTTTACGAGCTAAATTTCCTACATTAAAAGGAAAAAAGTTTAGTTTTAAAAATCCTTTGTTGCAACCAATAGGTGTTGGACCTTATAATAAATCACAAGCTGTAAGGGTTTATTTATGGAATAAACAAGGTATGGAAATACCAGGAATGTCTAAAACAGATATTAAAAAATTAGTAAAAGCTGTAGAATCTGATCCCGAGTTAAACGTTTTTGCAGATGAATTACAGTTAGTAAATAAAACTAAAAGTTATCCTAAACCAGACAACAATTGGTTAGCGGGTACTATTAAAGACGATGTTCTTAGAGGTATTGATACAGAGTTTAGAAGTCAATTAATGAGTGAGTTTGATGCTAATGTAAAAATAATATTCAGTCCTGAAAATTTAAATAAAATAGAAGCTTTATTTGGAACTAAATTTAAAGAAGCTTTACAGGATTCTTTACGTAGAATGAAATCAGGTAGTAATAGACCTATTTATATTGGTGGTGGTTCACGTATAGTTAATGAAATGTTAGACTACATGAATGCTTCTGTAGGGGTTACTATGTTCTTAAACATGAGATCTGGACTGCTTCAAATGATTTCAAATGTAAATTTTATAAATTGGGGTGATAATAATATATATAACGCTGCTAAAGCTTTTTCAAATCAAAAACAGTATTGGAAAGATGTAATGTACTTAATGAATTCTGACTATCTGGTAAACAGACGTGATGGATTAAAAATTAATGTAAATGAAGCTGAACTTGTAGATGCTGGTAGAAAAGGTGGATTCAAAGGTGTTTTATCTTATTTGTTAGATAAAGGTTTTATTATTACAAGAACAGTAGATAGTTTAGCTATAGCAACAGGTGGAGCTTCGTTTTATCGAAATAGAGTTAAAACATACGTAAAACAAGGTATGACTCAACAGGAAGCTGAAACTCAAGCATTCGATGATTTTTATAATGTAGCTGAAGAAAGTCAGCAATCAAGTAATCCCGCAAGAATATCACAGCAACAAGCTAGTTTAGCAGGGCGTTTTATATTATCATTTCAAAACGTTACAATGCAGTACACGCGTGTTACAAAAAAAGCTGTTTTAGATTTATACAATAGACGTAAAAGACCTGGGCAAACACAAAGAGAAGCTGATCTTAGTAATATATCTAAGATTGTATATTATACTACAATGCAAAACTTGTTATTTAATGGATTACAAAATACTTTATTTGCCGCATTGTTTGAAGATGAAGAACTAGAAGATTCTCAGGTTGCATCTACAGCTAACGGTATGCTTGACTCTTTATTATTTGGTCTTGGTTTTGGAGGCGCAATTGTATCTACAGTTAAAAATGTATTAATGGTTGTTGCTGATGAAAATGAAAAGAAATCACCAGATTATGAAGAAGCTGTTTGGGAATTATTTAATATATCTCCTGTATTAGATATTAAGGTTCGTAAATATAGAACAGCTGCTAAAACATTTAAATGGAACAAAAAAGAAATAGCTAGAAGAGGTTGGAATATTGATAACCCAGCTTATTTAGCAGTAGCTCAAATGGTATCTGCTACATTTAACACACCTGTCGATAGATTACTTAGAAAAATGATGAATGTAGCTCAAGCTTTAGATTCAGAAGTAGAAACATGGCAAAGAGTAGCTTTATTTATGGGTTGGACAGGTTGGAATTTAGATCTTCCTTATTGGGGTAGACAAAGCACAATAGAAAGAGAAGCCGCGGAAGACGCTAAATTAGAAGCAGATTATAAAAAACAATTTGGTAAATTAAAACGTGAAGGGTATAGAAGAAGGCCTATGACTAAAGGAAAACCAAGTGGTAAATTAAACATAGATTATATAGAGGTAAAAAGACCTAATGGTAAAATTGAATATTGGTTAACTCCAAATAACACTGATTAAGTAAAATTATGATTTTTAAAAAGAAAACAACAGAAGAAATATTAGCTCAAATAGAAATTGATAAGATCAATGCAAAAAGTTCAGCTAAAGATATTGCATCTAAACATTTAGGTAAGCATGCTATAAATTACATAACTATATTAGTAGTTATAGGAGTTATTAGTTCTACACACTTAGAAGGTGGGGCTTTAACAGCAGTTATTGGTTTAGTTTCTACTGCAGCAATGGCAATGATAGGTATATTACAACATATTGTAGGCGCTAAAGTAATAGAAGAAAAACCAGAATTAGAAATAATAAAAAGTTTAATTAAAGAACTTTCAGATAAAGAAGATGATCCTATGCAGGTTGATGTAACTGATACAGATGTTACAGTAACAAAAGGCGAAAGTAAAGTAACAGCTAGTAAAAAGAAGTAAAATGAAAAAATTTATTGATAAGCTGCAGCAAGCTTGGAACAAATTGTTGTATAAATTAATGTTTAAAAAATACAGATAATGATTAGATTATTTATATTATTTTTCTTAATAACTATGACTTTTCAATCTCAAGAAAAGAAAAAGTTATTTAAAGACTTTTTAAAATATAGTACAGTATATATTTCTGGAGATGTTCAAAATTCAAAAGAAAACGCACCAAGCTATTTTGTAAGAACAAATCCTAACGGAAGCTTGTATGATGTACCTGTTGTAGTTGACGGTACTGATTATTACGATTATGATTATCGCTATGGTTTTGGTATTCGTAAAATTGCTAGGTTCGATTATGAAATTAAAGGTAAACAATACTACGATGGCACTGAATCTAATGTATCTATGACAGCTCCTAATTCAGCTATTAAAGGTTTTGAATATGTATTTCATACTGAAAAAGAAAGATCCAGAGATGACGTTTTCAAAAATCATAGATATTTTTTAAAACACAGTGGAAAATATCATATTGCTAAAATAGAAAGTAGAAAACAAGGTAAAATTAACTTTGACTATAAATCTGCAGAAGTAAGAGCTAAATTACCTATTGGTGAAAAATTTAGTTTATCTGCGGGTGTAATATATCGTACACATGAAAGACCTTATGGTTATAATCCTGTAGAAATATGGTTAAATGAAACAAATGAAAATGGTCAAGCTTTAAATCCATGGTATACATTAGGTTTTTATTATGGATATGATGATATATATTATACATATGAAGACTCGTACACAGGTGAGACAGTATCTGATTGGTATTGGATTGATGAAGAAGGTGAAACTGTAGCTTATACAGATTTACAATTTAGACAAACAGTTTTTACTGATCTTATGAATCGTTACAATGATGAAATATGGGAAGAGATCGATGCTTTTGGTGTAATATCACCTGTGGTCGGTTTTGACTATTATCATTATAAAAATAATTTTTGGCTTCACGCTTATGGTTCTTACTTATTGCCATATCATGATTATGTAAAAGGTGATGAAGCTTTTAGTTATCATAATAGAAATAATTGGGGACTAGGTGGGTTAATAGAAGACGCTGAAAAAGAACAGTGGGAAGATTATCAAACCGGAGTACAATTTGGCTGGAAACTTAGTAAAAGCATTGGAGTATTTTTTGAAGGTGAATATACTAAATTCTGGGATAGTAAAATATATAACAGTTCAGTTGGTCTGAACATAACACTTAAATAATGAAAATATGGAAAATTGCCCTTTATGTGGTGGCCAGTGTGGCCTTTGCTAGTTGTGGAACATACACGCAAGCACCAAAAAACACTATTAAAGTACTAGCAGTCACTCATGAAGGTGATACTATTCAGCTTGATGTAAACTCGCTAAGACCTAGAGTATATCAAAACATATACCATACTTATCCTTATTATCATAATTATTGGTATCCTTCTTCGTACTACGTAGGATCACCACATTATTATTATACAAGGCCAAGACCAGTAGTTGTAACACCAAACATACCTAACGTTACATTGCCAACTAATAAACCTACAGGCACTTATAATAGACCAGCTAACGTAGGAACAGGACCATCGTTATCACCAAGTTTAAGTACACCAACAAATTCTAATACAAATAAAGGAAATGGCAGCACCCCAAATAAGCGAAGAAACTAAAATAACATTAGATCTTAAAACAATAGGATTAATAATAGGTGGAGTTGTTTCGTTAACAACAATGTGGTTTGCTTTACAAGCAGATATAGCGTTGGCTATGGAAAAACCTGAACCAGTTATTGATAGAATTGAGTATGATTTGAAAGACGAATTAATACGTCAAACAATTATGGATACGCAAGAAGATGTTGAAGAGATAAAAGAAACAATTGAAAAAATAGATCAACGATTGTACGAGATACAAAAAGGAAGATAATATGAAATACTTAAATATAATTTTACTACTAATATCCTTTAATGTAAATGCGCAAGAGTGGATTACAGATGATAATTTTGATAGTAAAATAAATGAAAGGCAGACTTTTGGTGATGATAAAAACAAACCTATTATTGTTGAGTTTTATGCTAAATTTAACGATGCTAATAAGTTTGATAAATGGTCAGAGTTAAAAGATGTCATATATTATAGAGCAGATATAGCTATATGTCCTATTGCTAAGAAAAAGTATAAAGTACGTATGGCTCCAACACTTATTATATTTAAAGACGGTATAAAAGAAACTGTTTTTAAAGCTGGTTTAGATTTAATGCTACCAGCAG
>Ga0164320_10000020_pt1 | contig 41806 bp, 45 predicted proteins | sample GuaBasSediGuay11_FD_113736 | JGI IMG/M metagenome (GOLD analysis project Ga0164320, IMG submission 113736) | Subseafloor sediment microbial communities from Guaymas Basin, Gulf of California, Mexico - Guay11, Core 4567-28, 0-3 cm | ecosystem: Environmental > Aquatic > Marine > Hydrothermal...
ATGAGCGAATCTGCCGCCGAGATGCTGATTGAACGAATTGAGAACCCTGAACTGTCCCCGGAGAAACGGGCTTTCTCGGGAACACTGATTCGTGGCGGTTCGGCGCGCCTTCAATCAGAAGACGCCTAGCGCATCACTTACATCCCCAAATCCTTAAAAGACTGCTATTCGCTTTTTTCAAGACAGATCATTTTCGGACTGCGATTGATGGCTCTACCTTTGGTGGCGTTGGCAGCCGCAATTTCTCTAATCAACTTAGTTCGATGCCTGAATTGCGTGCCAACGCGATGTTCGGATGGTCAAACGGTGGGAATTCGGTAAATTTGTTTGTGCGCTACATTGACAGTTACAAAAACGATCAGTTTGATGACTACATTATTGATAGCTGGACCGCAGTCGATGTACGTTACGATTTTGAATTTGAGATGATCACCGATCAACAGACGAGACTGACTATTGGTGCCAGAAACCTCTTCGACGAAGATCCATCGTCACTAGGCCAAGGCCAACGTCCAGCCTACGACGATCGTGTGCATGACATTCGTGGTCAGGCGGCGTACATCGAATTAAGGCACCTGTTCTAAGTAGCAAAATAGCTGCCTTTCTCGAACGGCAGGTACAAAAACGAAGGCCCCACACTGGGGCCTTTTTTTGTGTGGTAGCGGGGGCAGGATGGCCTTCGCGGCTATCGCCGCTCAGTTGGTCTTGGCGCCTCTATTCCGATGCTGCGCATCGGGGCGCCTCGGCTTGAACCTGCGACCCCTGCATTCGGACGGTAGTGCTTCAACCTGGACCAAGACTGTGGGACTTTTCCGGGAGTCATTCCTGCATCGTGATGCACGGTACTGCCATTACGTCCGCGGACGCCTCTCGATTGGTTTTCTAAAGCAAACTGTTAGTTTCCAGCATCCGGATTCGGGAGACAGGTGCCGCAATTAGGTGTTCCCCGGTTTATCAATACTAGGCATTGCCGGAATTTTGCCGGACTGAGTTGAGCTCAGTCATGATTCGTTTGGATGGAGTGTCCGCGGGCGTCTCCAGTCGTTTACTAACAAACAACTACTTATGCGCCTTCAAACGAAGAAAATGGCGCGCCCGACAGGATTCGAACCTGTGACCCCTGCCTTCGGAGGTCAGTGCTCAAAAGGCGCAACTTCAATGTCCGCTTATGGCCTATTCTGTTGAAAAACTCCGTTTTGAAAAAAGCGGCGATCTTATTTGCGATTTAAGCAGCATTGCGTAACGTAGGTACGAGGGGTAACAGAAGTTGCATGAAAAACCGGCTTGACGCGACTCAGAACGGCACAATTGATCTGTGATTCGCGCACCAGGCGCATTAAAAATTCCTATGAATTTTCGGGTCATCGTAAAACAGAGTTTTTCAACAGAATAGGCCGAAAGCAGCCCCTCACGCGATAGCCGGTGAACGACCGCTTTCGGGGAAAGCAGACACTAAGCCGCCTGGCATAACCTCGCCCGCCGGTCCTGGGGTCGGCTATAGCCGACGTACGGATTGCCGGGGCGCACGAGTTCGAAAGGTTTAGAGCGCTTACCGTCCGCCCTGGTAACGATCAGGTCGTTTGCCCAGGTTCCCCAGCCCCTAGGGTTCGCTGCTGGCTTTTCGATTTCGATAAACGTGTCGGACCAGGACTTAACACCTGACGATCGCTTTTCGCCATCGTCGCCGTATTCGATTTCGACCTGGCCGGGCTGGTCGCCGAAACCCTTACCGGCGATCCGGTAACCGGGCGTACGGGATAGATTGCTAACGGGCGGGCGTGGTGACCCCGCGTGGTACTGGAAGGACTTTATTCTCGGATTCATTGCTAGTTCCATTATTCAAGATGTTTCAGTCCTTTTTCGAATTCATAGTACATCCCGTCCAGTTCGTCCCGAAGGATCGTTCGAACCTTATCGGCATTTTCGATCTTGGCGAGTCGGGACGCGATCTTCTTAGGTAACCCGTCGGCGATACTTTTCCAGTGCATAGACGCGGCGGCGAACACTTCGACCGCTTCGCTGGTCCTAACCAGTTCACTTTCCCGTCGGTCGTTTTCCAGTTCTAGTTTTTTCGCCCGCGCCAGCGTTAGCCGTATGGAGACGTCGTCGCCCTTGATAGCGCGAACGTAATCCAAGTACGCGGGAACGGCGTCGAACAGCGAGTAACGACCGCGCGTACCGTTGTTCGGAATTACACCCGTCGTATGTAGCTGGCTAACTCGGACCGTCGTAAGGTCCAGGACTTCGGCCAGGTACTTAGCAGGAACATCCGCCGCGTTTAGCTTTTCAGACTTCATACGTCGCGATCCCTGTTAAAATTTCACGAAAGTTTTTCGCTGAAAAATCGGCGTTCCCCGGTAGCTCGCGGACCCGCAGCAGACCTACTCTCACAGTACCTTTTTCCACCGGAAGTCTTGCGATGTTGGTCAACGCGCTTCGGCGCCCTGAGCGACTGCCTGGAATACGCCAGGCGACAATATCGGCGGTCTTGCATGCAATGTGTTTTCGTCGTTCATGGTCCAAATTCCTTTGTTTTAGGGGTTGGAGTTCAAAAGCGCTCGAAAATGGCGAATGGCGAATGGATGGCGAATGACGCAGCCCTTTCGTACCAACGGTTATTCGCGTATTCGCGTATTCGCCTTTTTTTCTAAGTAATATTGGAAAAAGAAAACAGCTATTCTTATTACCTCTCTTTTCTCTCTGTCCTTTTTCTATATAGAGGTCGCCAAAAATGGCGAATACGCGAATACGCGAATAAGCCCCGCCCCGTAAGGGTTTCACCATTCGCCATTTTTTTTCATTCGCCATTTTTCGCGAATAATTTCCGTAGATCACCGTTCTTTCCCCAATTTATCGGACTGCCCGTGCGTAACGCGCTCGTAGTAGTTAGCGAACTCTTTGTCCTCCCGTTTCTCCCAGGCGTCCCGGTTCCGAACAGCCCAAAAGCGTTTAGTCCCGTCGCAAGTAAAGATGATTCGCATACGGAACCCCGCGCTACGCAGAGCGGTAGAAACGGCCTTCGGCGAATGATTGGACGCGCCTGGACGACCGTTAGCAAAGGCCGTAATGCGGTCTAGGGTCATTAGTTCGTCCGCGACGACCGTATCCCCCATTCGTAGAACGGCGTCCGCGTTATCGAGTACTTCCTCGGCGAACAGGTCAAGGCCCGACTTGCTGGCGTCTATCATCGCGCGTTTAGCGGCGGTCGACGGCGGCGCCTTTTTCGGGTTAAACCCGTCCAGGTCAACGTTTAACAGGTAATGAAATAGCGCGGGCGGTCCCGCTTTCGAAAAACGCCAGCGATCGACGCGTTTATAAAATGCTTCGGACTTCGGTTCCGCTGTGATTTCGTGAACTGCTGTACGCCGGTCCGAATTTTCCAAGTGAAGCGCGTCCACATGGTTACTAGTGAACAAGTAATTGGCGCAATCCTTTAGCTTATAGCCGGGCTGGTACTTAATGGATACGTTTATCTGTTCGCGCGAAATCATGTTCTTTAGTCGATCAGCTTCGCGGCGCGAGTTATTGCCTGTTATTTCCTCACCTAGTATGAACTGCTTAAACACGACCCAGTCGTTATACGCACTTTGTAATTCATCCTGAGAAACGACGTTAAAATTGTCGCCGTATATTTCAGACATTATGTAGCCGACGAACGACTTACCGACTCCCTGGCGCCGCGAATGTAACAGGACGGCGTTTAAGCACTTTTCGCCGGGGTTCTGTAACGGGTAGGCCAGCCACTGTTCGAACCAGGCGCGCAGTACCGGTTCGCCTTCGAACAAGTAGTCCAGTAGTTCCAGGAACGGCTTTACTGTGCCCTCGCGTGGCTCACATTTATAGTCCGGCCAGGTATTGATGATATCGACGCCGTCGACATTAACGACAGGTTCGTCGCCTGGGAAATATCCTATATCGTCGTACTTACGTTTATGTTCCCATTTCGACCAGGCGTCCGCCGCGTTTACCTGTTTGAATCCTTCGCCGTTGGCCTTCGGTTCGGGGTAGATCAGGTCGGCGAATTGCTGTATCAGGAATGCCGTCGTCTTGTACATCGTTTTGTATTTAAAGTCCCAGTAGGCGTTAACTTTTTCTATAAACGCTATCCTGTTGTTTAACTGCCAGAGGTACTCCGACGCCGCGTAAGGTTCCTCACGAAGTTTTATAAACGCTTTGGTGTCGTGTCTTAACAGGTAGTCGTCTAATCCCTTATTCTTTTTGCCTTGTGGAAGGTACTTAATAAACACCTTTGCGCCGCGCTTATGCAGTTCCTTCGACAATGCCGCCAGGGCGCCGATAACCAAAGGGTTCGTCATTAGGTCGTTATCAAAAACCAGCCAGACTTTACGACCTTTCCATTTCCACTTATCGAAATCGGGTATAGCGGATATCCCTTTTTTCTTAGACCGCCAGGCCCAGACGCCGGTTACAGCGATCGTAGGTATGCCCGACTTGCAGCCCTTAAAGGCTTTCTTTTCGCCTTCGGTCATTGCCAAGGGTTCGCTTGGATCGTCAGCTATGCGCTTGAGGTCAAAACCAGGCGGAACGTAGATTCGGGGCGTCGTACCTGGTTCCTGGTAATACTTGCGCGGTTTCTTACTCATAATCCCGAATGCGCCCAGCGGTTCCGACGTAAATTTGATGCGATCAAAGTCGGTAGGCTTCCCGTCTAAATCCAGGAACGGGATCATGTAGCTGTAGCGATACTCGCCGGTTACGCTTTTCGTCTGTTCTTCGGTAAGCGGTACGCAGCCCATTTTGCGACCATCGGCGGGACTTTCGTCGGAGCGCTTCAGGTCCCGGTTCATTAGGCGCCGCGATTCCTTTTCGTCGGGACTGAGCGTAGACTTACTTGGCGATTTCTTGATTTTGCTAGGTCGTGAAGCCGCGTCGGAAGGCCGCCCTGCTAGGCGGCTTTTCTTTTTGGTAGTCATTACCCATTCCTTACGCGCTGTCGACGGGACTCCGATTCTTCCGGGGAAATGACCGTGTCCGACAAATGCTTTTCTTCCCACGATTTCGCAGCGGAAATAGGAATACGACGCGTACCGCCGATTTTGATGCTTTGCGGCGCTTTTCCATTGCGAACCATCCGGTAGAAGTTCGGTTTCGAGATTCGATACGCGACGCAAAACTCCTGGACGGTGTAGGCGACCACGTTTTCTTGTGCTTCGTTACTCATGTCTTTTTGCTCCTGCAAATCACAAAAAAAGGACTCGACACGTCGCCGCCGGAAATCCGGGAACGGTATGTAGAGTCCTTTTTTTTGCCCCTACTGACTTTCGTCAGTCGGAAAACGCGATCGGGGCGATTTCGCGTTTTCTCAAATGTCTTTTATCTGATTCGTTGAACCTTCGGTGTTTGCTTGCTCAGTGTCGGTAGATTCTCGCGAATCGCATTCGCAACGTGATCCGGCTGCAAATGCGCGTAGTGCTTTTCTGTCGTCCTGGTATCCGTGTGTCCCAGGGCAGCGGCGATAACCTGTAGTGGTACGCCCTTGGCCGCGAGAAAACTGCCGTAGCTGTGTCGTAGTATGTGGAAGCTGACGTCCTTTAGCTTCGCCTTCGCCGCCGCGTCGCGTAACGGGCGGGCCTGGTGGCTCTTGCCCCAAGGCGTTCCGGTATGACGCAGGAATATGATTTCGCCAGATTCGCGTCCAGCGGTGTTTTCCTCGAAAAAGCCCTGCCCTTCGTCCGTCAAAGGAATATGGCGCGGCTTGCCGCTTTTGCTGTCCCGTATGTAAACCGTTCCGGCGTCCGGGTCGTAGTCCTCGACGCGAAGCGCGATCAGTTCGCCGTAACGGGCGCCAGTCAGCAATGCGGCACGAACCAATAGCCGCAAGTCGGGCGCGGACGAATTAATCAGGCGCTTGGATTCGGCAATCGACAGAAACCGGACACGTGGCGCGTCAACGTTCCCGAACGGTTTGATACGGCGCCAGGCTGTATCGTCGTCGACGGCGCCTTCGCGAAATGCGTAATTTAGGCCAGCTTTGAGGACGGTAAGAATTCGATTCGCAGTCGCCCGGCGCCTACGGACAGCCTCTGGGTCCTTGGAGTTTAGCGGGCGCGAATTGCCCTTCCCCCGGATTCGGGCATCGGACTTCGCCAGGTCCGAATGCCAGCGTCGAATATCGCGTGTCGTCAGGGATGCGATTCGCTTCCGCCCCAGTTGACGCTTGATATGCGCCCTGTAGTTATATTCGGCGTGTTCGGCAGACTTGCGGTGATCCGCCAGCCATTCCAGGTAGTCGTCCATCGCATCGGCGACGGTAATCGGTGCCAGGCAGTCGCGATCGCGTTCGGTAAGCCCAGGTGCGACAGTACGGGCGTGGTCGCGAGCCTGGTCGTAGTCCTGGATCGACGTCCCGTTTGCAGCGTTCTGGTCGTCTGATTCGCACAGGGACCGTTCCGTGTACTGTTTCTCCCCCTGGTAAACCCGGATGCCCCAGCGCCCTACCGGTTGCCCCTTAGCGCGCCGGTACGACAGATAGACGCCCCGCCCTATCCGTTCGTAATACGGGCTGTGTCGGGGCTTCAGATTTCGCCTCGCGGTCTTTGAATGTAGTCGTACTGACACGGTAGTAACCTTGCTGAGTTACCGAACTATATCGAACTATGGGGGTAAACTGCAAGGAACTGTAAAATACAAAATGACCGTAAGTTTATAAACTTAAAGGGTTTATAAACTCTCTTCCAGTGTAAGATAGTGTCGTTTCCGACCCTCTCACGGCGGTAACAGGGGTTCGAATCCCCTAGGGAGTACCAAATCACAAAGGGTCCACATCGTGGGCCCTTTTTGATTTGGGAGTTCCTGTGAGGGATTTGAAACCTGACGGAACAGCTCAGGGCGTGAAGCGGTCAGTCAGTAGGTTCCTTATGCTGTCCAAAACCACCGGCTGATGTGAAGCCTTGATCTTCGTCCCAGTACCAAATGGTCATATCGGGTTCTATTGATTCCAGAAAAGTGACAAAGCTCGAGGTTAGCTGCGTTCTACCTCCCGCGTCCCACCACTGGCGAACGCCAGGGATTGCAAGTATTCCCGCCGCTCTGTCCATTTCCGCTTCCCAAAGCTCTTTGTCCAACGAGCCTTGCAAGTATAGATAATGTGTAGACTGCGCCATCTGCAGCATACTCAAATGGAACATGGCATAAGCGATATATGTTTCGTTCGTCAAACTTGCGGAATTTGCGTGACCTCGAGACACTATTGCTGATAGCTCCGAATCGGCGATCGCAATATTCATTTCCACATTAGCTGTGACCCATGATTGATAGGACTGCAGCTCCAACTGCTTCGTGTTCTGTCGCAGCTCGACGGCCAGAAACACGATGCCGGCGATGACCGCGAAATTGGCGGTCAGAGTTAGCCAGCGATTTGCATTGTCAAAGCTCAAATTAGTTCCCGAATAAATATGACAGTACCTGGCATGATTGTCCGCCTTGGATCAGCAGCAGTCGGATAGCAGTTCATCGCCTGGGCACCGGCAAATGGCCACAAGTGACCATCAATTTTGTCGCAATGATTCTACTTCTGCAGAAAACTCGTCTGTCCAACCGCCGGTTGTTCTCTCCCACATCTGAACAGCGCTTGGATTGTTAGCCATCTGTCTAGCGATTATTCTTCTGTATCGCTCCCATTCCCGATCTTCATAGAACCCACGTTTGTATTGCAGATACGCGCTTTCAAAAAGTCGAAAATTGATGTGTTGTAGAAGCTCGAGCTGGTGCAACTCGTAGTCAGACAATTCATCGCCCTGTCGCTGCTTGTAGACAGCCTGTGAAACGACGTTTTGGTCAAGCTGAGCATCGAAGAAAGTAAGACTCTGATCGGTCAGACCCTGACTCGCTGCCGCCATGGTGGCTCTTGTCGACTGATTAATCTCGTAGGCAAGAAACAGAAGACTTACAATAACGCCAACATTTGCGGTCAGCGATAGCCATCTATTAGTGCGATCTGTATTCATAATTAGTTCAATAATCAGAATTTCTGAATATGTGTGAACGAGACGCCAACGTCCGCTTTGTCAGTACCAGCCACTGAGTCTATCATCAGGTGAGTGGCCATTCGGCCAGAAGCCGTCGCAGCGCATTGAATGTCAGTAGCGTCCGGTCAATGTCCTGGGAGCAATGTAGAGCCTGATTCCACTTCCTGATAGTCTCCGATGTCGCACCGAGGAGAATAATAATGAAGCACAGCTCCTGTACGCTCACTCTGTTGCTCGTCCTGTCCCTGGTAGTGCCCGGCTCCGACCTGCTCGCCCAGGACTCCGAAGGGACCCTTGAGAAGATCGCCAGAACCGGCGAGTTCCTGATCGGTTACCGCGCGGACTCAAGCCCCTTGTCCTACGAAAATTCGGACGGGGAGCCGTCGGGTTACTCGGTGGATCTGTGCCGTCGAATCGCGGCCGGTGTCAAAGCACATTTTGGCGACAAGGACATTGAGACTAAGTTCGTTCGCATATCGTCTGACGAACGCATCTCAGCGATCGTCGACGGCAAGATCGATATCGAATGTGGATCAACCACGATTACGTTATCGCGTCAGGAGCAAGTGGATTTCTCGTTGCCGACGTTTGTTACTGGCGGGACAGTTCTGTCGCTCGCCTCATCCGGCATTCAGAGCATGTCGGATTTATCCGGTAAGAGGATCGGCGTCGCAAAAGGCACGACAACAGTCGCACAACTCGAACACCACCTGAAAGAAAATCTGATCGACGCTGAAGTTGTTATCCTGGCCGATCGTACTGAAGGCATGACGTACCTGAACAGGGGCGGTATAGACGCACTAGCGTCCGACCAGATCGTATTGGTCGGACAGATCATCGAGGCGCTCAATCCACGGCAGTATGCGCTGATGAACGATATTTTTTCGTACGAACCTTACGGTTTCGTGGTACGAAGAAATGACGCCGATTTCCGCCTGGTGGTGAACAGATCATTGTCGCAAGTCTATCGCAGCGGCCAGCACGCTGATATTTTCTACAAGTGGATCGGACGCACTGGCGTAAACGTTCCGCCGATACTTGCTGCAATGTACCAGCTAAGCACTATTCCGGAGTAAGCAGGACTCCCGAATGACAGTATCTCGCTACTTACGTAGCGAGATACTCTGTTTGCTCAAAAAGTCTGGTGTGGATACCCAGTCCTATGGTCGTCATCCATTTCATGGAGTGCCAGCAGCAAATCTGCAAATCCAACACCTGCCACCATCGCAAAAGCGCCGAAGACACCTAGTAACCCACCAAACTGACCACCGACAACGGCACCAATAACTGCCGCGAGAACGTACACAAGTTTTTCGCCCTTACTCATCGTCTTCCTCCAATTGCAGAGAATGTTCAGATGCAAGGTTATATCCGGGGCACTATTTCCTCTGGTCCGGCGCCCTCGATTACTGGTCAATTCGCCTCAGCGCCACCGGCCCTTCCTCATTGAAATCGAAGAAAATCGCCTAGATAATGTCTTTTGAGGGAGTGAATTCGGAGGGATACATGATGAATACCAAACTACTCGCGCTATTGGCAGCAACTCTGTTCGCCACCGGCTGTGCGTCAAACAAGATGATAGACGCGCCTGAACAGGAATTGATCACACCACCGACTGACCAAGCACAAATCATTTTCCTGCGGTCGTCATTTGTCGGTAGCGCGATTCAATCCGTTATTTATGACGCGACTGACGGCGGCACAGAATTCATCGGCATTCTTTCGAATGACAAGATGCTCTCGTACACTGTCGACCCGGGCAAACACTTGTTCATGGTCGTCTCGGAAGCGGCGGACTTCATGGAGGCCAACCTGGTTGGTGGCAAGACTTACTACGCAATCGTTACGCCTCGCATCGGAGCATGGAGAGCACGTTTTAGCATGTCACCCGTCAGGAACGGCGGAGCCGGAGAATTTCAGTACGACTCGAGTGATTTCCGTAACTGGATAGCCGACGCCGAATTCTCTCAAAATACTCCCGAATCCTATGCGTGGGCCAAAGAGAATCACGCCAGCGTCCAGGGAAAGCGAGCGGAGTACTGGGAAGTATGGCAACAAAAATCCGCAGCCGATCTTGCCGAGCGAACCATGAACCCGGACGACGGTATCTGATTGAAATCGTGATCCCGGAGATTACTCCGGGAACAACTACAGCAAATTACGGACCGCGACGACCAGCAACCAGATTGCCATCACTGCAGATGGCATAAACGACATGGTAAACCCGAGGGACCGACCTGACGGATCCTTTAGGTATGCCGCGCGATAAATAAAGCGGGCCACGAGGTAGATGGTTCCAAATCCGGCTGCCCAGATCGGGTCAACCATGTGCGCAAACAGCCACATGAGTGGCAACACCAAGACGAGCTGCTCCAACGTGTTGTAGTGCACGCGGTTCATCCGATCAAATTCATCAGGGCCCTTCATAGCCGGCGCATTGACGCCGTGTTTAGCGCGCATCGCACCAACCTGGACACCGAACCATGTGTACTGCAGCAAAGCCAATACTGTAACAATTACAACCCAATCCATCGTTTTAACTCCCTGAAGAATCTAATTATCGTTTTTCGGTGACATTTAACCCGCGGTCATTATGATGGCGACTATCATGTCCGCCAACACTGACACTGCGCATCCTGGTCTGCTAGGCAGAGTCTTCGGACTCGAGCGGCACGAGTACTTTGCCGTCGCATGGTCATTTATCTATTTCTTCTGCGTGCTGTCAGCCTACTACATTCTGCGGCCAGTGCGCGAAGCCATGGCGGTCGGCAGCGGCGCCGACACGATACCGTATCTTTTCATTGGCACCTTCATCGTTACGCTCATCGCCACGCCGATATTTGGCTGGGTGACATCACGGTATCCACGCCGCGTATTCCTGCCCTGGGTGTACCTGTTCTTTATTTCCAACATTCTGATTTTTTGGGCGATCTTCTCGTTTCGAGTCGACAGTGGGCTGGATCATATCTGGCTCGGTCGAACATTCTTCGTCTGGCTCAGCGTCTTCAACCTGTTTGTGGTCTCCGTGTTCTGGAGCTTCATGGCCGACATCTATACACGGGAACAGGGACGGCGATTATTTGGCCTGATTACATCGGGCGGCAGTATCGGTGCATTGCTTGGTGGCGCGGCGACAAGCCTTCTGGTCAAGCACATTGGGTTTCAAAATTTGTTTCCAATTGCCGCCGTGTTGTTGTCGCTCGGAGTAGTCTGCATCCGCCAGCTGCGTAGCTGGGTCGTTCATGAGCATGAAGATGAGATTGACGAGACTGCCGAAAGTCGCAAGCCACTCGGAGGAAATCCGCTCAGCGGCATTACCCATGTATTCGGCTCAAAGTACTTTGGCGGGATCGTCGTATCGTCTGTCATTGCGAGCCTGTTGGGCACCGCACTTTATATGTTTGCAGCCCAGCTTGTGGAGGCGTCCATACCTGAACCCGACGCCCGCACACAGTTCTTCTCCAACATCAATGTCGCATCGAATTTCTTCGCGTTAATCGGGCAGATGTTCCTGGTCAAGCACGTCGTTCAGCGCTTCGGTATTGGATCGTCATTGTCGTTGCTACCCATCGTGTCCGTTGTCAGTTTCATCCTCCTGGCAATCGACCCGGTGCTCGGTGTTGTTGCATTCATGACAGGCGCAAGACGTGCACTTGGATTTACGTTCAGCAAACCAACAACGGACATGCTCTATTCCGTCGTTACACCTGAAGAGAAATACAAGACAAAGAATTTCATCGACACCGCCGTGTATCGATTCGGCGACGTCGTTGGCACCTGGACCGTCAAACTCATGATGGGGCTGGGTATGGCCGGTGTATCGATGGTAATGCTGCCTTTCGCTGTGATCTGGGCTGTCGTTTCTCTTTGGCTCGGGCGCGACTATCGCCGCCAGGCCCGCGAGCTCAAGCAGAGCGGAATCGCATGAACGGGCCGATCTGGACACGGCGCGAGGCAATACTCGCCGCAACGGCTCTTGGCCTTTGTCCTGCACACGGATTTACCGAAGAGCGCACAATGACCTCACGACCCATCCCGTCGACCGGCGAAGAACTTCCTGCGATCGGCCTCGGCACCTACAGCGTGTTCGATGTATCGAGCACAGCCCAGGAAATAGCAACACGGCAGGAGATTGTTGACTTGTTGCTCGGTGAGGGCGGCAGCGTCATAGACACGTCTCCCATGTACAACCGCTCCGAGAAGGTCATCGGCAATGTCATCGACGCCGGCAGCCCACGGGAGGCAATGTTCATCGCGACGAAAGTCTGGACCAATGGCCGCGATGCGGGGATTGAACAAATGAATCGATCGGCGCAGCTGATGAACACTGACGTCATCGACCTGATGCAGGTGCACAACCTGCGCGATACCGACACCCATATGAAAACCATCCGCGACTGGCAACAAAGCGGACGTATTCGCTATAACGGCCTCACCCACTACACCGAGAGAGCGTTCGATCGGCTAGAAACTGCAATGAGAAAGCACAAACCCGACTTCATCCAAATCAACTATTCGCTCGGCGAGCCCGAAGCCAATGACCGAGTCCTGCCGCTTGCACACGACATGGGAATTGCCGTGCTAATCAATCGCCCGTATCAGTCGGGGCGTCTGTTTCGTGCCGTGTCTGACGAGTCACTGCCCCAGTGGTCTGCAGAATTTGCGGCCAGCTGGGGCCAGTTCTTTTTGAAATTCATCATCAGTCACCCGGCAGTGACGTGCGTGATTCCCGCCACGAGTAAACCACATCACATGAGTGACAATCTGGAGGCTGGCTTCGGCCCATTACCGGATGACGCTATGCGACAACGCATGATCGCGTACATGGCGTCGCTATGAAGGCCGTCAACGCTACCCTGCTCCGTCGCCTTGGAGCCATGCTATACGACGGCCTGCTTGTCACAGCCGTACTGATGCTGGCGACAGTTCCGTTCGTCATCGAACGCGGCGGCGAGACTGTCAATCCGGACGACAACTTTCTCTATCAGCTCAGTATGCTGATTGTCATGTACCTGTTTTTCGTATATTTCTGGACCAGGGGTGGGCAAACACTTGGCATGCGTGCCTGGCGATTGCGCCTGGAAACTGACGATGGCGGTTCTCCATCTATTACCGTTGCCAGCTTGCGATTTTTCGTCGCGATCGTGTCGCTGATTCCTTTCGGGCTCGGATTCCTGTGGCAACTCTGGGACAAAGACGGGCTAACGTGGCACGACCGGATTGCAGGCACACGAATGCTGCACTACCCGAAGCGGTGACTACCTGATTCGGCTTAGGGCGACAACGGTCACAATCGTGAGCATTGCTGACGGCAGCCACGCGATCACGGCCGGATCGAAATTGAACACCTGACCGGAGTTGGCGAGCATTTCACTTGCCAGGTAGTAGGACAGACCGATCACCACACCGATCATCAGTCGCGCACCTGCCCCACCGGTTCGAAGCGAGCCGAAGACGAACGCGAGCGCCAGCACCGGCATGATCAGCACAGTCGCCGTACGTGCGATGCGATACCAGAGTTCGGTCTCATAACGACGTGCATCCAGGCTGTTGCGTTTGAGATAAGCGACATAGCTCATCAAGCCGCGCCCGGAGAGGCTCTGTGGCTTAACCAGGGAAATGCCCAGCACTTCCGCATCGATATTGAATGACTCGATCGCCAACGAGGACTCGAAAACCTGCACACCCTCGTCTAGGAAACGGGTTTCGCGCAAATTCTCGAGTACCCATCGATCATCCTTGTCGATACCCGAATTCTCGGCGCGCGCGATCGATGCAAGCCCGTTCTCATCGTCGAGCAGAAACATATATACGGTGCCAAATTCGAACTCGGAACTCACCCGCTCAAGATGCAGAATTACGGGGCCATCCCGAACCCAGGTCGCATTACCAAGGCGAGCATCGTCTTGCTGGAAGCGGGCCTCGAGCCGCATATTGCGCGCAAAAAAGTCGAGTGGTGGCCCGATGAACTCACCCAACAGGCCAGTGACTACCAGCAGAATGAAACCGGTACCAGCAACCATCCCAGCCAATTTTCGGATCGAAAGCCCGGCTGACCGCATTACGATAATTTCACTATTGGCGGCGAGCGCGCCAAGTCCGAGCAACGATCCGATCAGCGCCGCTACCGGCAGCATTTCAAATGCTAACTGGGGTAGTCGCAACAACGTATAGAGAATGACACGCGGCGTCTGGTAGTCGCCTCGTATGTCATCGAGTTCGGCGATGAATTCAAATAAACCGGCGAGCGCCAGCAGAACAACAAGCACAAGTGCCGTCGAGGCCAGAATCGTACGCATCATGTACTGGCTCAGTATGCCGTTCATCTGAAAATCCGTTTGTGCACGGAATTCTGCGCGCCAAGCAAAATAAGCGCCAGCAGCAACATCGCCCCATGCACCCACCAAAGGCCAACCATCGGTGAGACGGCGCCCTGCTCAATCCAGGCTTTCGCCGCACTCAGCATATTCAGGTAAATAATAAACACGAGCAGACCGATTGCCAGTCGACCGTAGCGGCCTGCTCGTGGTTGCGTCCGGCTGAGAGGCACAGCGAGTATGGCAAGAATAATTGTCGCCAGTGGCACGCCGATACGCCAGTGCATCTCTGCGATGTGTTCGATGCCGCCCGCCTGCATCAGGCTCAGGAATGTCATAGCACGCGGCGACGGGTCTGGCGGATCCAGGCTTGGCAATCGGTATGGAATCCCATGTTCTGCAAATTCGACGACTCGAAACTGCGATGTTCCCGGTACGCCCTCATACCGTCGCCCGTTCCGCAACACGAGATAACGAACATCCGGGTCGTCTGACTCAACCTGCTCGCCGCGCTCCGCCATCACAACCTCAACGACGCCGTCTGCAACGCGACGTTGCAGAAACACATTCTCCATCGATCCGTCGGGCAAAATTCGCTCACCATAGAGAACCGCATCGTTGGGTCCGACCTCGGTGAAACGCCCCGGCTCAATACTCCCGAGATCCGCCTCGCGTCGCGCCTCGGCACCTATGCGATCAACGACCTGCAATGCACGCGGTCCCAGGTCCATTGACAACCAGGCAACGCCACCGGCAAGCGGCACAAGCAACCACATGAGAGGTCGGTAGATGCCCGAGGGACCAACCCGACATGCCATCATGGCCGGCATCTCGCTATCCCTGTAAAGCCGCCCTAGCGCGATCATCACAGAGAGAAACAGGCTGATCGGAACGATTATCGTCAAATATTGCGCGGCCGAGAGTCCGATAACGTCCATCGCCGCTTCTTTGGGCAACTGGCCCTTGGCAACATCGCCCAAAATTCTCGCGAACTGGTTCGTCAGGAGAATCAGCAATAACACCATTGTGACGCCGAGCCAGGTCGAGGCTATCTCGCGAAATATGTAGCGGTCGAGTATGCGGCGCATCTGGGTTTGGGAATTCTTAACCAGTGGGGCGTAATCAGTTAGACTACCGCTTTTATTTTGCCCGCGACAGCCCTCGCATCACAATGCGCCCCGGCTGTTTCCAGCCACAAGAACAAGACAATCTATGAACTATTTTACGACTACGAGCGCCGCATCACGGCGTGCCGTCGACTGTGTGATCGTTGGTATTTACGACCGTGGACGATTGAGCAGCGGTGCGGCGGACATTGATGCCGCAAGCAAGGGCTCGCTCAAGAGACTCCTGAAGAACGGCGACATCTCCGCCAAACTCGGGCGCTGTGTCGTTCTGACGGACGTGGCTGGCGTCAAAGCGACGCGTGTCGCCGTGGTTGGACTGGGCAAATACAGTGCCTTCAACGTCGCGAAGTTCCGCCGGGCGCTCGGCGCTGCTTTGCAGGCCATTTCGGGCACCAAGAGTCGCGAAATCCTCAACAGCCTGACGCTCGAAGACGTCTCCGGTGCTGGCAGCTACTACCTTGCCCGGCACACGGCTCAAACAGTCGGCGAAGCGCTTTACCGGTTTACGGCAATGAAGAGCGGTAAAAAGGCACCGCTTATGCCATTGCGCAAGGTTGGGCTCGCCATTGCCAAACAAGGTGACGCCGCCAAGTCGAAGCGTGGTGCCGAGCATGGCGCAGCTATCGTTACTGGAATGTCACTCGCCAAGGACCTCGGCAATCTGCCGGCTAATGTCTGCACACCCAGCCACATTGCCCGAACCGCGCAGAAACTCGCGCGTGAACACAAGAATCTGACAACGAAAGTACTGAATGAGGCCGAGATGAAACGTCTCGGCATGCACTCCTTGTTGTCGGTGACGGCGGGCACCAAAGAACCTGCCAAGCTCATTGTCATGCAGTACAAGGGCAAGACCGGGCAGAAGCCGGTCGTACTTGTTGGCAAGGGCGTGACCTTCGACTCGGGTGGCATATCGTTGAAGCCCGGCCCCAGCATGGACGAAATGAAGTTCGACATGTGCGGTGCGGCCGGTGTCATCGGCGCCATGGCCGCAGTCGTCGAGCTGAAACTGCCAATTAATGTGAATGTTGTCGTTCCGGCCGTCGAGAACCTGCCGAGCGGCCTTGCGACCAAACCAGGCGATATCGTTAAGAGCATGTCCGGCCAGACCATCGAGATTCTGAATACCGATGCCGAAGGTCGCCTGATCCTGTGCGATGCGCTGACCTATGCGCGGCGCTTCAAGCCAGACACGATTATTGATGTTGCGACGCTGACCGGGGCCTGCGTTATCGCACTCGGCCACCATCGCACCGCTGTCATGAGTTACAACGAGAAACTGTCGGCGGATATCGTTGCCGCTGGCTTGTCGTCCGACGATCGCGGCTGGCCCATGCCCCTTGGTGACGAATGGGCCACCGAGCTGAAGAGTAATTTTGCCGACATGGCCAATGTAGGTGGTCGCCCGGGCGGCACCATTACTGCCGGTTGCTTCCTCGGCAAGTTCACCGAGGGCCTGAACTGGGCGCATCTCGATATCGCCGGAACAGCCTGGAAGTCCGGCAAACTCAAAGGCGCGACGGGCCGCCCTGTCCCGATGCTGACCGAGTACCTGCTGGGCCGATGTGGCGCCCTGCCCTAATGACCCGAGTAGATTTTTACATCCTCAATCAGGCAGGCCAGCATTCGCGCCAGACATTTGCCTGTCGCCTGGCTGAGAAGGCCTACAAGCTCGACAATACGGTTCACATCCACGCCGGAAGTCGCGGCGACGCCGATCGCCTCGATGAGTTGCTCTGGACCTTTCGTGACGGAAGTTTCGTCCCGCACCAACGACTTTCCGGTTCTGCGACGACAGCCGAGGCGCCGATAACGATCGGTTGTGAGAGCGAACCTGTCGAGCCGCGCGACCTGCTGATCAACTTGTGTGATGAAATCCCGGCTTTCGCCGAGACTTTCCCAAGAGTCGCAGAGCTTGTAACCTCCGATGATGACTGCAAGCAACTGAGTCGCAGACGCTTTGCAGCCTACCGCGACAAGGGACACACGCTCGAAACGCACAACGTCTAGATGGACAAATCCTACCAGCCCCAAGATATCGAACAGCGCGCGTACGAACGCTGGGAGAAAAACGGTTACTTCGCCCCACAGGGCGATGGTAAGCCTTATTGCATCATGATCCCGCCGCCGAACGTGACGGGCACGCTGCATATGGGGCACGCGTTCCAGGACACGATCATGGATGCCCTGACCCGCTACAAGCGCATGATGGGGTGCCGCGCGCTTTGGCAGCCGGGCATGGACCACGCCGGCATCGCGACGCAAATGGTCGTCGAGCGGTTATTGAACAACGAAGGCACATCGCGACGCGATCTCGGTCGTGAGAAGTTTGTTGAACGTGTCTGGGACTGGAAAGAACACTCCGGCGGCCAGATCGAGCAGCAATTGCGGCGCATGGGTGCGTCCCTGGACTGGAGCCGTGATCGTTTTACGATGGACGACGGATTGTCGAAAGCCGTCGCTGAGGTTTTCGTAAAGCTGCACGAAGAAGGCCTCATCTACCGCGGCAAGCGCCTGGTCAACTGGGACCCCGTGCTGCACACAGCCCTGTCCGATCTCGAAGTTCTCTCTGAAGATGAGCCCGGGCATCTGTGGCATTTTCGCTATCCGCTTGCCTCGGGCGATGGTTACCTGGTCGTAGCGACCACGCGCCCTGAAACGATGCTCGGCGATAGCGCGGTCGCGGTGCACCCGGATGACGAACGCTACACCGATCTCGTTGGTCAGGAAGTCATTCTGCCCATCGTCGGCCGGCGCATTCCAATTGTCGCGGACGACTACGTCGAGGCAGAGTTTGGAACCGGCTGCGTGAAGATAACACCCGCGCACGACTTCAATGATTACGAGCTCGGCAAACGCCACGACCTGTCGATTTACAACATCCTGACCGACGACGCCGCGCTCAACGACGACGTTCCTGAGGCATACCGCGGCATGGACCGCTTCGACGCGCGCAAAAAGATCGTCGAGGAATTCAAATCGCTCGGCTTGCTGGAGAAGATCGAGGACCACACGGTCAAGATCCCGCGCGGCGACCGCAGTCATGCCATCGTCGAGCCCTACCTTACAGATCAGTGGTACGTCAAAATCGCACCACTCGCAAAACCCGCCATCGAAGCTGTAGAGACCGGGAAGATCAAGTTCGTGCCCGAGAACTGGTCGAAGACCTACTTCGACTGGATGTACAACATCCAGGACTGGTGCATCAGCAGGCAATTGTGGTGGGGACACCGCATCCCGGCCTGGTACGACGACAAAGGCAACGTCTTCGTCGGCTACTCCGAAGAAGATGTGCGCGCGAAGCACAGCATCAGCAGTGACATTGCACTAAGCCAGGATGAAGATGTTCTGGATACGTGGTTCTCATCGGCACTCTGGCCATTCAGTACGCTTGGCTGGCCCGAGAAGACGGATGCGCTTGATGAGTTTTACCCAGGTGATGTGCTCGTCACCGGCTTCGACATCATTTTCTTCTGGGTCGCACGTATGATCATGATGGGCATCAAGTTCATGGGTGATGTGCCTTTTCATGAAGTCTATATTCACGGCCTGATTCGCGACCAGGACGGCCAGAAGATGTCCAAGTCCAAGGGCAACGTTTTGGATCCGCTCGATCTCATTGACGGTGTAGGCCTGGAAGAACTCATGGACAAACGCACGACGGGTTTGATGCAGGAGCATCTCAAACCGAAAATTGAGAAGGCCACTCGCAATCAGTTCCCTGACGGTATCGACGCATTTGGTTGTGATGCCTTACGATTTACATTCGCTGCGTTGGCGACAACCGGACGCGACATCCGTTTCGATCTTGGTCGTATCGAAGGCTACAAGAACTTCTGCAACAAGATCTGGAATGCGGCGCGCTACGTGCTAATGAACACCGAGGACATGAGCGACGGTGATGCGCAGTTCTCCGCCTCCGATCGCTGGATCCGTTCGCGCTTTGACGAAACAACCACTACCGTCCATGACAATCTCGCGACCTACCGTCTCGACCTGGCGGCAAAGGCCATCTACGAGTTCACCTGGCACGAGTTCTGTGACTGGTATCTTGAGCTGTCAAAACCGGTATTGCAGGTCGACGACGTCAGCGATGAACTTAAACGCGGCACGCAACAGACGCTCATTCATGTGCTCGAGTCACTGCTACGCTTGGTTCACCCTTTCATGCCGTTCATCACCGAAGAAATCTGGCTGCAGATTGGACCGCGCGCAGGTATCGATGGCGAGACCATCATGCTGCAGCCGTTTCCGATCGCGGTTGATGCCGGCGATGCCGATGCCGTTGCGGATATTGAGTGGGTCAAGGAGTTCATCCTGGGCATACGACAGATTCGCGGCGAGATGGACATCTCCCCGGGTAAGACACTACCGGTACTTCTGCAAAACTCGTCCGGGCAGGATCAAAAGCGAGCGTCTGATCACGCCAACCTGATACAGCGTGTTGGCAGGGTCGAGTCCGTGACAGTCCTCGCCGACGGCGAAGAACCGCCTGCCTCGGCCACCGCGCTTCTCGGTGACATGCGTATGCTCGTGCCGATGAAAGGCGTCATCGACTTCGATGCCGAGCGTGCCCGGCTCGAGAAGCAGAAACAGAAAGCCGAGGCTGACCTGGCGAAGACGCAAGCCAAACTCGGCAACGACAAGTTTGTGAACAATGCGCCGGCCGATGTGGTCACACAGGAGAGACAACGGGCGGTGGATTTCGAGAAGACGATTGCTCAGCTGGATGAGCAGCTCGAGAAACTGGCGGAGCTCACCTAGCGCCGCGTAAATTTGGGCACTGCATCACAATCTGGCCCGTAGTGAGTGCATTCGGGCCGGGTATTCGCGACGATCTGGTAACGTAGCCATCAGGAGACATTGATGCAGAGCGGTAGCACCCTGGAAAAACTCCCCATCGGCAAGGACTCGGACCGTGCGGCGCTTGACCGCGCGCGCGAGACATTGGGTACGATCATTCTGGGCAAGGATGGCCAGATAGGGCTCGCACTATCCTGCCTGCTCGCCCGAGGCCACTTGCTCATTGAAGATCTGCCTGGACTGGGCAAGACGATGCTCGCGCAGGCGCTTGCCCGTGTCCTCGGCCTGAGTTTTCGACGCATCCAGTTCACGAGTGACCTGTTGCCGGCTGATATCGTGGGTGTCTCGGTATTTCGCCAGGAAAAAGGTGAATTCGAGTTCCAGCCAGGTCCAATTTTCTCGCAGCTTATCCTGGCTGACGAAGTCAATCGTGCCACGCCCAAAGCACAAAGCGCCCTGCTCGAGTCCATGGAGGAATACCAGGTTTCGGTTGATGGCAACACACGCGCCCTGCCCGATCCGTTTTTTGTCGTAGCAACGCAGAACCCGGCAGACCAGATCGGGACATTTCCGCTTCCCGAATCACAACTTGACCGCTTTCTGATGCGCCTCGAACTCGGCTATCCCAACGAAGAAAACGAACGTGAGCTGATTACCGGTGAAGACCGCCGCTCAATGCTCGAGGATCTCGAAGCCATCACGACCGCGGATATCTTGTCGAAACTGCAAAAGGCTGCTGCCGCGATGCACATGAGCGAACCCCTCGTCGATTACATCCAGGCGTTGGTTCGCCAGACGCGCGAGTCGCCGGATATCGACATCGGCCTCTCTCCACGGGGCGCTCTGGCTCTCGTCGCCGCGGCCAAAGCCCATGCATTCGTTGAACATCACTCGGGCGTCTATCCCGATGACATTCAGGCCGTGTTTACGGCAATCGCCGGGCACCGACTGAAGCCGGCAGGCAACACGACCTACCGTTCCGCTGCGGAGCTCTGCCAGCATGTCCTCGATTCCGTGGCCATTCCCTAAACTGGGGATCAAACCAGCCCTGACAAACGCGGCGCACCGTCGCGTCAGGCAATGGGCCCGCAAACGGCAGGGAATCGATTCCACTGTCACGCGTCTTCGCCCCGGGCGCGTGTATATTCTTCCTACTGGTGTCGGTCTCGTATTTGGACTTATGGTGTTCGCCATGCTGATGGGTTCGATGAACTACAACAACAACCTGTCCTTCGTGCTGACGTTTATCCTTGCCGGACTCGGATTTGTCGCGATGCACCAGTGCCAGCGCAACCTTGTTGGCCTTGAGCTGAGTTTCGCAGGCGTGGAACCGGTATTTGCGGGCCAGGCCGCGCAGTTCCGCGTCGCCATTACAAACCATTCCAAAAACGCGCGACATGGCATCAGGCTCTATACAGATGACAGCATCAGTGAGCTGCAAGACCTGATGCCGGGCGAAAGCAAAGTGTTTGTCCTCGCAGTTATGACCGATAAGCGTGGTCGAATACTGTTGCAACGATTTGGTATTCGCACTCTGTTTCCGTTTGAGCTATTTCGTTCGTGGGCCTGGTTGCATATGAACCTGTCCGGGCTTGTGTATCCGCATCCGGCTGATCACGCGCCGCCACCTCCTCCTACAGAGACGGCGCACGGCCACCGCCAGCACGATGCGCGCGGTGAGGAGGATTTCGCGGGACTACGAAAGTTTCATGTTGGCGACTCGCCGCGTCACGTTGCGTGGAAAGCCTTTGCGCGCAGCGGCCAGTTATTGTCCAAGCAGTTTTCCGGGGCCGACACGAGCAGCCAGTGGTTCGATTTCTCAGCAGTTCCGAGCGATGACGTCGAACAGCGCCTGTCGATACTGACGAGCTGGATCATCAATGCCGATCGAACGCGCGAAGATTACGGCCTCCGCGTACCGGGTGCTGAATTCCCGCCGTCGCACGGTGAGACGCAGCGCCGCCAATGCCTCGAAACACTCGCATTATTCGGACTGGACGAGAACGATGGCTAAGGCGCGCGGCACAGACGGCTCGTTGCTGGAGAGCCTGCCATGGACGCTGTTTGCACTCATGTTTTCGCTCGCGCCCCATATCCAGTTTCTACCCTGGTGGATTACCGCGGCGTTCATCGTCTGCGGGGTCTGGCGATTTTCTATTGAGAAACGCCGCCGGCCGATCCCCTCAACGTGGTTTCGCGGATTCCTCGCTCTGCTCTCCTTCCTCGGCGTGCTGGCAACCTACTCCACGGTGAGCGGCGTCGGACCAGGATCGGCGCTGCTTGCGATCATGGCGGCTTTGAAATTGCTCGAGACACTCAAGCGACGTGACCAGTTCGTTTTGTTGTTCATTTCGATCTTCCTGGTCATGTCGTCGCTACTCCGCGAGCAACACCTGTGGTCGTTGCCATACCTTCTTGTCGCCGTCTTCCTCATCATGACCGCCTGGTTACGCATCTCGTCAGCAACCGGACAGAAGGCGCGCCGTAGTTTTTCGACAAGTGGCCGCCTGGTCATGTACGCCGCGCCACTGGCAATAGCGATGTGGATCTTCTTTCCGCGCATCGCGACGCCGTTCTGGTCCGTACCAATGGATACCGGTACCGGCACCTCTGGAATCAGTGACACGATGAGTCCTGGCGACATTAGTTCGCTGTCGTTGTCAGACGCAGTAGCTTTCAGAGTGGAATTCAAAGGAGACGTACCTGCACCACGCGATCGTTACTGGCGCGGACTTGTACTGACAGTATTCAATGGCCGCACATGGACCGGCAACGATCCATTTCGCGGCGCCCGCGTGCATGAACAAGTCGTAAACAGCGGCCGCCCGGTTGACTATACGATTACGTTGGAGCCGACCCGACAGCCGTGGGTATTCGCACTTGATATACCCTGGAGCTGGACACTGGAAAGAACGTTCATGGGTCGCCAGCAGCAACTCATTCGCGCTCGCCCGATCGATCAGCGCGTAGCGTACGAAGCTGTGTCCTACCTCGACTACCGGACCGACGTCGACCTGACCGAGTTTGCGCGTTCATTCTACGAGAGTGTTCCCAGGCAAAGTAACCAGCGCACGCAGGAACTGGCGATACGGATGCGTAACGCCGCCGGCTCGGATACTGCTTTTATTGAAGCCGTTCTCATGCGCTTTCACGAGCAGGAGTACTACTACACTCTCGAGCCACCACCGCTGGGCAGCAATTCGGTTGATCGTTTCCTGTTTGATACGAGACAGGGCTTTTGCGAACACTATGCTTCTGCGTTCGCAGTGATGATGCGTGCAGCAGGCATCCCTGCTCGTGTAGTACTCGGATACCAGGGCGGTGAGCTGAATCCGATGGGCGGTCACTTAATCGTACGCCAGTCGGACGCACATGCCTGGAACGAAGTCTGGTTGGAGGGTGTTGGCTGGCGACGTGTTGACCCAACCGCCGCCGTAGCACCCGAGCGTATTGAGGTCGGCCGCGGTGGGTCCATGTTTGATGGCGCTGGTGCCGCGTGGGGCTTTGATATGCCGTCGGCGTTGCTGCACAAGGTGACACTCTACTGGGACGCTATGAACGCGACGTGGAACGAATGGGTACTCGGCTATGGACCGGAGAATCAGGACAAGTTCATGGAATGGCTGGGCATGGACGATCCCGACTGGCGCAAAATGATGCTCACCATGATCGCTGTCGTCATCGGTATCGTATTACTGATCAGCCTGATTCTGAGCCTTCGTTACCGTCCACCAAAACGAGATCGTGCGGCGATTCTATACAAGAAATTCGTCAGGAAAACCGGCATCGAGCCCGAAACAGGCGAAACACCTGCAACGTTTGCCATCCGGGTCGACGGTGAATCCGTTATACCCGTCGAGGCCGTCGACGCGATCACGTCAACCTACCTCGACGTTCGTTATGGGCCGCCTAATCCGCAGGCATTGCAACGCCTCGAATCCGAAGTACGCAACCTGTAGGAGCGTTGCTGGCCAGCGCGACATCCATCGCCAAATCTTGCCATAACACCCTGATTTAGCAGTTATTTATTACTCATGTGCTGAATATAATTACAGGTCTAGCTTTTCTGTCAGGGGCCTGCAATGAGCGACCACAACTCCGCCATCGAACTACCTGCGATTGACGATCTCGATCGCGCCATCGCTAATCTTTCAGCCCGCATGGATGCCGCCTGCTACGAACAGCTCGTATTGATCCGCCAGTTTGACGAACGCGGCGGCTGGCTCAAGTGGGCCTTCTCCAACTGCACCGAGTGGCTGGCGTGGCGCTGCGATCTGGGCCTGAACGCGGCACGTGAGAAAGTGCGAGTGGCACATGCATTGATGACCCTGCCGGACATTGCTGGAGCGTTCGCCGAGGGTCGGCTCTCATACACCAAGGTCCGTGCACTGACCCGAGTGGCGAACAACGATAACGAACACGACCTGGTTGTTTTCGCCCTGAGAAACACCGCCACCCGGGTCGAGGAACGCTGCAGGGAAATGCGCTGTGGCACCGAGGCCTCCGTTGATGATGCAATCAGCGCTCACGCTCGACGATCACTGACGATTCGACGAAATCCATCCGCGGGTTCATTGACTATCACAGTGGAGTTGCCCATTGAAACCGGAGAACTCGTGGATAAGGCGCTTGATTGCGCCCGCGATGCCGCCGGCAACGAACGACCTGAGTTTGCAGAAGAAACCTGGTCTGCTCAAAGGGCCGACGCGTTGGTGGCTATGGCCAGTGCCTATCTAAGCGGTGGCAAGAGCGCTTCGTCGAATTCTGCAGAAAATTACCAGGTCACTGTGCACGTGGATCGCACGGCGCTCGCAAACGGCGAAGGCCGGTCAGGCTTGCCCATCGAGTCTGTAAAACGCCTATGTTGTGACAGCGAGACGGTAACCATCGTGGAAGATGAGAACGGACAGCCGTTAAACGTTGGCCGCAAGACACGTACCGTCCCAGCGGCTATCAAGCGAGCACTCTGGGCCCGCGACAAGGGTTGCGCGTTTCCAGGCTGTCATCGCAAACGATTCGTCGATGCACACCACGTTCATCATTGGTCTGCAGGCGGAGAAACCAGCCTCGATAACCTGATGCTGATCTGCTCCAGGCACCATCGGCTCGTGCACGAAGGCGGATATCGTATCTTGAAGGACTACCGAGATAGCTGGTGCTTCAAACGGCCGGACGGAATGGCCGTCCCGGAGTGCGGTTACTCTCAGAGCGACACCATCGATGAAGATGTGAATATTTTATCCACAATGGTCAATAACCCCTCCGCGGAGGGGTTATTGATCAATGCGGAAAATTTAGATATTGAGTCACAACGATCCAGAACGAACGGCTGCTTTCACCGATAGCGGCCGTTCAGACCAGTCTCAAGCTCGTTTCTCTCTAACAAACCCCAATAACAGACCACCGAAAACAAACAGCGGTACCAACGCCAGCAAAACGTACTTCGGTTCATCTGAAAACGTTGCCGCAAGCCCCACAAGCACAGGCCCGAGGACGTGCGAGAACTTGGTCACCATGTTGTAAAAACCAAAGAACTCGCCAGGCGCATTGGCAGGGATCAGCGACGCGTAATAAGACCTGCTAAGACCCTGCACACCGCCCTGCACGCAACCAATGATGATTGCCAGGACGTAGAATTGCTTAACATCGGTCATGAATCCAGCCAGGCTCGACACAACAGCGTACACGGCAAGCGCAAGGTATAGACCAACTTTGGGGCCAAATCGGTGGCCGAGAATTCCATATAAGAATGTCGCCGGGAAGCCAACAAAATTCGTAATCATCAGCGCCATGACGAGATCTGTTTGCTCAAAGCCAAGTCGCTGACCGAAGTTTGCGGCCATGAAAATTACGGTAAAAACACCACCGACGTACATCCAGTAGGCAGCCAGGAAGACAACAATATTCCGGTACTGCCGCACATGCGTGATTGTAGACCTCAGCTCGCGATAGGCGGCGCGGATCACGCCGCCTGCAACTACGCGTACGCGTTTATGTTCGGGCACCCATCGGATTAACGGTGTAAGGAACAACGCCCACCATACGCCGACGGACATGAACGCGAACTTCATCGCCTCCGTCGCGGAATCCAGGCCGAACGTCGATGGCGATGTCAGCATCCATACGTGCACCGCGAGTAACGTCGCGCCACCGAGATAGCCCAACGAAAAGCCGAGTGATGAGACAAAATCGAAGTATCGCGGTTTGGTCACATCGACAAGCAAGGAATCGTAGAAGACATTCGAACTATAAAATCCAACCGACGCGATCAGGTACAAACCAAGTGCCAGGACCCACATACCCTCGTCGACAAAGGCGAGCGATATCGTTCCGATCGCGCCGATCAGAGCGAGACCAACCAGGAAGCGTTTTCGGTAACCGCCTGCATCGGCGATTGTGCCAAAGATCGGCGCGAGAATACTGACGACGAGATTTGCGCCTGCAGTAATCCACGCAAGCCTTGCCGTTACCGACGCACCGCTTGCGCCAACGCTCCAGTAGCTGCCGAGGAACAGCGGGTAAAGCACGGCCATGATGCTCAATGCGAAGGCGGAATTGGCCCAGTCATAGACTGCCCAGGCAGCCACTTTTCGATCTATGACGTCGTTGAGTTTCAATGTTCTCGCGTTTTGCGGAACACGATGTCCGGCCAACGTTCTTCGGTAAGGCTCAGATTGACCCGGGTTGGCGCGATGTAGATAAGCTGGTCATCATGATCGAGCGCCAGGTTGTCATGTGCTTTGCGTTCAAATTCGGCCAGTATTTTCTCATCGTCACACTCGACCCAGCGTGCTGTCGCCACGTTTATCGTTTCGAACTGGCACTCAACCTTGTACTCGTCACGCAAGCGATGTGCGACAACCTCGAATTGCAGCGGCCCGACGGCACCGAGAATGAGGTCGTTGTTTCGCATGGGCTTGAAGAGCTGCGTCGCGCCCTCCTCACACAACTGGGCCAGTCCCTTTTGCAGCGCCTTGAGGCGCAACGGATCTTTTAATGCCGCACGACGAAAAATTTCAGGCGCGAAATTTGGAATACCGGTGAAGCGGATTTGTTCGCCTTCGGTAAAACTGTCGCCGATATTAATCGTGCCATGATTGTGTACACCGATAATGTCACCAGCATAGGCCGTTTCCGTATGCTGCCGATCCGCCGCCATAAACGTAATCGCATCGGGAATCTTCACCTCCTTACCTGATCGCACGTGCAGTACTTTCATGCCTTTCCGGTATTCACCCGAGCAGATACGCATGAAGGCGATCCGGTCACGATGCCCCGGATCCATGTTTGCCTGGATCTTGAAGACGAAGCCTGTGAGCTTGTCTTCTTCCGGGTTCACGTCTCTCTGTTCACTCTCGTGTGGCTGCGGCGCAGGCGCGTGTTGCACAAATTCATCGAGCAGTTCTTTAACACCGAAATTCGACAATGCCGAGCCAAAAAACACGGGCGACTGACGACCTGCCAGGTACTCTGCAATATTGAGTTGCGGCGTTGCTCCTTTGACGAGTTCGACCTCATCGCGAAAATCACCCGCGTCGCCACCGAGCACCTCACTGGCCTCGTCCGAGTGCAGGCCGTCGATAATGCGTTGTTTCGACGCCTTCTCGCGACCGACTTTGTCGTACAGATAGATTCGGTCCTGCAGCAGGTGATAAACACCCTTGAGGCGGCTGCCCATACCGATCGGCCAAGTTATGGGCGAACAGTGGATTCTCAGTACAGACTCAATTTCGTCAAGCAAGGCAATGGGCTCACGCCCTTCACGATCAAGTTTGTTAATAAACGTCATGATTGGCGTGTCACGCAGGCGACACACTTCCATGAGTTTAATCGTGCGTTGCTCAACACCCTTAGCGCAGTCAATCACCATCAGTGCCGAATCAACAGCGGTCAATGTACGGTAGGTATCTTCAGAGAAGTCTTCATGACCCGGCGTGTCCAGCAGGTTCACAACGTATCCGTTGTAAGGGAACTGCATCACGGACGACGTCACAGAGATTCCACGCTGTTGCTCGAGCGCCATCCAGTCAGAGGTCGCGTGGCGACTCGCCTTGCGGCCTTTCACGGTGCCGGCCAGCTGTATCGCACCACCGTACAACAGCAGCTTCTCGGTAAGCGTTGTCTTGCCGGCATCCGGGTGCGAGATAATCGCAAAGGTGCGCCGTTTCCGGACCTGTTCAGGAATAGCTGACATGATCGTTCAGGATTCGACGATCAGTTTTTTAGCAAGAATGGCGGCATCCTCTCGCCCTTCGTGCGCCTGGTAGTACTTAGGGCGGTTTGCAACCTGGTAAAAACCTTTCTTTTTGTACAATGCCAGCGCGTGCATATTCGATGGTCGAACTTCAAGGAAGATCTCACGCACCGACGATGTGCGCGCGCGAAACAGGATTTCATCAAGCATTCGCTCGCCAAAGCCGTGTGAACGAAGAGCCGGTTCGACACACAAGTTCAGAATGTGTGCTTCGCCTGCCGCAACCGACAAAATGCCGTAGCCGGCGACGTCGCCATCGCGCTCGAGCACGACGCACTGGTAGCCCGCCAGCAGACAATCACGGAACACACCGTGGCTCCACGGGAAATCATAGCTGCGCCGCTCGATATCGGATACATGCGAAAGATCCTCGTGGCGCATTAAACGAATGATGACATCTGCTTCCTGGACCGGACGAATCACGCCGCGGCCTCGGCAGCGACGCGACGGGCAAGGCACAAATCATCCCAGGACTTGCGTTTCTGGGAAGGACTGCGCAGCAGGTACGCCGGGTGGTAGGTCACGATCAGCGGTATCTTATCGAGGTAGTGCGTCGTACCGCGAAGTCGACCGACCGGCGTATCTGTCTCTAGCAGGAGGTGCGCAGCGATCCGACCAACCGCCAGGATGATCTTCGGTTGAACGAGTTCGATCTGCCGCTCGAGGTACCCGCGACACTCTGCCGATTCGGCAGGCTCGGGGTCACGATTGTTTGGTGGCCGACACTTGAGAATATTCGCGATGAAAACGCTGTCGCGTCCCTGCCCCGCCGCTTGCAGCATCTCGTCCAGGAGCTTGCCAGCACGTCCTACGAACGGCTCGCCGCGTCGATCCTCTTCGGCGCCCGGCGCCTCACCAATGATCATCCAGTCTGCGTTCGGGTTACCCACCCCGAACACCGTCTGTGTCCGACTCTCATGCAGTATGCAACGTGTGCACGCCGCTACAGTATCGCGCAAGGCGGTCCAGTCCAGCCCATCGGGTGCAGCAACGGGCTCGACGACCTCACTACAGGGGTCGACATGGTCCCGCGGCACCCATACATCGATGCCCAGCGCCTCAAGATAGGCGCGACGTTGCTGTTCCGGCTGAATCATCGGGATATTCTACACTCAGGGGTGCGGAACTTTGCCAATCAGGTCCGAGCCGGCGGTGACGATTTGACCCGGTTTGACGAGGATTTTGCTTTCTATCGGCAAATGCAGCTCGGCAATTCGGGTGAGACGCAAATACGCGCATCGTTGCCCCTGCCCGATACGCTCGCCGAAGCGAACGAGCGATCGCGGCGCCAGCCCGAGGCGGTAGCCGTGAAATTGCAGGACGACGTCATCCCCTTCGTCGGTCTGCAGCCACAGTGCGTTTGTGCGGTAGTCAACTACCTTGTCCCCGTTTACTGAGCGCAGGTCCATGACCTTACCCTCGACAGGCGATCGCGCCGTATAAGTACCAAAACTGTCGATACGAATCGAGATGCGATGCGCTTCGCCGTGCAATACGCCTTTGTCGGCGAGATCTACCTCGACGATCTGGCCGTCAACCGGGCTCACCACACCGAGTGGTGATGCGGGAATTCCGCGACGTGGGTCCCGGAAGATCAGCACAAGCACGAAAAACAGCATGGCCGCCGCGACCGTGACGACCATATCGAAATATTGCAGGGCAATGAAAAACGCGACAGCAGCGAGAAACAGGAAAAGAAGACCCTCACGGGCAACAAATGGATTGCGTCTACCTTCCAACGAATGGGCCTGCCTGAACTCGAAGAGCCGCGACGATCCCGAAATTTGGCATTGGAGTCAATACGTTTTTTGTGCAACACCCTCCACATATGCTCTAGAATTCGCGCGTAATCTTCACAAGGTTGATATTCAATGCGATTTTCGGAATTTGGGTTGACGACGCTCAAGGAAGTACCTGCGGAAGCAGAAATCGTCAGTCACAAACTGATGCTCCGGGCTGGATTGATTCGGCGCCTCGCCTCGGGCCTGTTTACCTGGATGCCGCTGGGCTTGCGTGTGCTGCGTAAAGTCGAGGCCATCGTACGCGAGGAAATGAATCGTGCCGGCGCGCTCGAGCTGTTGATGCCGGCGGTGCAACCGGCTGAACTGTGGCAGAAAACGGGCCGCTGGGATCAGTACGGCCCGCTACTGTTGCGCATGGCCGACCGCCACGGGCGTGAGTACTGCGTTGGGCCGACACACGAAGAAGTCATCACCGATATCGCCTGCAAGGTACTTCGCAGTTACAAACAGTTGCCCGTCAACTACTACCAGGTCCAGACCAAGTTTCGGGACGAGATTCGGCCCCGCTTCGGTGTGATGCGCTCGCGCGAGTTCATCATGAAGGACGCCTACTCATTCGACATCGACGACGAAGGCCTGGACGTTTCCTATCAGAAGATGCACGCCGCCTATACCGCAATTTTCGAGCGTTTGGGGCTGACATTCCGCGTTGTCCTGGCAGACAGCGGTGAAATTGGTGGCAGCAAATCGCAGGAATTTCATGTCATCGCCGATTCCGGTGAGGATGCGATCGCGTACAGCGACGCAGACGATTACGCATCGAATATCGAGACCGCGGCCACGTTCCGGCCCGAAGGGAATCGACCGGCCGCAAGCCGCGATCTCGAGAAAATCGCGACACCGGGGGTCAAGACCATTGAGGATCTGTGCAAATTGCTCGATATCGAGGCATCACAGACGATCAAGACCTTAATCGTCGAAGGTACCGATGGACCGGTCGCGCTGGTCCTGCGCGGCGATCATGAGCTCAACGCCGTCAAGGCGCAGAAACTCGAGGGCATTGCCAAGCCGCTGACCATGGCCGATGACAAGACAATTCGCGAGGCAACTGGCAGCGCCGCCGGCTCGCTTGGCCCTGTCGGCATGTCCCTGCCCGTTTATTTCGATCATGCAACCGCCCACCTGGCAGACTTTTCATGCGGTGCGAACGAACACGGCTTCCACTACGTGGGCGTCAATTTCGAGCGCGATCTGCCCGCACCTGAGACCGTCGATATCCGCAACGTCGTCGCCGGCGATCCGGCACCTGGTGGAAAAGGCACGCTCAGCATTGCGCGTGGCATTGAAGTCGGGCATATCTTCCAGTTGGGCACCAAGTACAGCGAGGCTTTTGATGCGACTGTGCAGGACAGCGATGGTAAGGATCGCGCCATGACCATGGGCTGCTACGGTATTGGCATCACGCGTATCGTTGGCGCTGCAATCGAACAGAACCACGATGACAACGGCATTATCTGGCCAGCCCCGCTCGCGCCTTTCGATGTCGTGCTCGTGCCCATCAACATGCATCGATCGGAGGCAGTGCGTGAGGCGGCAGAAGCGCTGTACGCCGAGCTCTCAGAATCCGGGCTCGATGTGTTGTTCGATGATCGCGACGTGCGCCCTGGCGTCAAGTTCGCTGATGCGGAACTCATCGGGATCCCGCATCGCCTGGTGGTTTCGGATCGCGGCCTCGAGGCCGGTGAACTGGAATATCGCCACCGCCGGGACGACGAATCGCGCAACCTGAACCGTGAGGAAGCTCTCAATCTGCTCAAGGAAAGCGCTATAAGCTAGTGTTTTCGTTACTATAGATCACCTTATGGAGATCGCACGCCACATAACTGTCTGGATTTGCCTGCTGGCGCTGGCTGCGCCGCTTGGCGCGACTGCCGAACAGGTTCCCGACCCTGAACTCCGCGAAGTGCTGCGCGCTGCAGCCTCCGAGGCAGACAGCTTTGAGGACCGCTTCGACGCAGAAGTCTGGCTTACCGACATGTCGTCACGTCTGCAGCGCCAGGTTAAAGACCCCGACGAGCGCATGGAGATCCTGACCCGGGTGCACTACGAGGCAACCCGCGTCGAACTGCCACCCGAACTAATCCTCGCCGTCATCGAGGTCGAGAGTAACTTTGATCCCTATGCGATTTCGGTCGCAGGCGCCCTGGGACTGATGCAGGTGATGCCGTTCTGGAAAGACGAAATTGGGCGCCCGGGTGACAACCTGAATCACGTCGACACGAATCTGCGCTATGGATGCACGATCCTGAAATTCTATCTCGACAAGGAAAAAGGCGATCTGCGACGTGCCCTCGGCCGTTACAACGGCAGCCTGGGAAAACGAAAATACCCGAACAAGGTCATCGATAAGCTCAGCTACAAGTGGTTCAAAGCCTGATCGCGGCCTATCCCGTGACAAATGAGGTAGCTTCTTCCACTGTCGCTTTTTCGGACGTGACGTCTGTGACGCTGGACATGCGTGGCCCTTCCGTTAGCCATGCCGCCAATTCATCGATCACGTCGGATGCACCGCAAGCCAGGACTTCAACGTCCCCGTTACTGAGGTTGATGGCGTGCCCGGTGATGTTGAGCGATTCAGCCATACGACGCGTGCTTTCACGAAAAAATACGCCCTGAACACGGCCTTTAATCGTGAATCGGCGCGCTGTTTTCATGTCGTATGTTAGTTTTGGGATTCGCGGGAGGCTTCGCTGACGCGTAGTGCGTTCATAGCCTTGGTCTTGGCGTCGATCGCCTCGCGCCGTGCCACCCCGTAGTTCCTGGAGTTGAGATACTTCTCGGCACTTTGCAGAGATTCTTCAGCTTCCAGCAGCACTTCGGCCGCGTGCTCTTCCGCCCCGGCCTCACGAGCCGCCATGATGGCCTGGCGGGCATCCGACATCTCTTGCACCGGCATGGACTCGCAGCCCGCTGCAAGCAGTGCTGCCGTAATGACGGCGATGCGAATGAAAGCTGTTGTTCGGCCTAGGAGCATTGCTATTCTTGGTGTCGGGAACCGGTCAACGCTAACAAGTACGAGGACATAATGTCAATTACGATCTATCACAACCCGCGCTGTTCCAAGTCTCGGAAAACATTGGAATTACTCGAGCAGTCGGGCATTACTCCGACAATCGTCGAATACCTGAATGCGCCACCCGATGCCGAGACGACTCTGCGGCACGCACAGCTCATCGGTGTACGCGTAGCCGATTTGTTGCGCCGCGGCGAGGAAGAGTTCAAGCAGGCCAACGATCTTCCCGATCTCGATGACGACGCGGCGCTGGCGAAATGGCTCGAGACACACCCGAAAGTCATCGAAAGACCCATCGTCGTTGATGAGGCTAACGACCGGGCCGTCGTCGGCCGCCCGCCTGAAAACGTGCTGGAGCTGGTCGGCAAATGAGTGAAATCCTTGTTCTCTACTATTCATTGAATGGCGCTACCGAGTCACTCGCGCGCGAAATTTGCCGCGGTGTCGATGGTGTTGCCGACATGGCGTCGCGATTACGCACGGTCCCGCTGGTATCCGCTGTAACGGAAGCCAGCACTGATAACGTCCCGGACTCAGGACCGCCCTTCGCCACGGCTCAGGACCTGACCGAGTGCGCAGGTCTCGTCATGGGCAGCCCAACGCGCTTCGGCAACATGGATGCCTCGCTGAAGTACTTCATAGACAGCACCGTAGGCGAATGGATGTCTGCCGCGGCCGTCGGCAAGCCTTTCGGACTGTTCACATCCACATCCAGCCTGCACGGCGGGCAGGAATCAACCTTGTTGTCGATGGCGTTGCCGTTGCTCCACCACGGCATGTTGTATGTCGGTATTCCGTGGACCGAACCTGAAATGTCGACCACAACAACCGGTGGCACGCCGTATGGTGCGAGCCACGTCAGCTGGGGGCGCAACCCCGACGTACTGTCTGACGATGAAAAAGCACTGGCGCGTGCGCTGGGTACGCGTGTCGCGGAGATTGCGAAGAAGCTTTTGTAGGAGCGGCTTTAGCCGCGACAGTCGCGGCTAAAGCCGCTCCTACAGAACCTCTTTGACGAACGGAATCGTCAGGCGTCGCTGGGCACGCAGTGCTTCACTATCCAGCTTGTCGAGCAATTCATAAAGACTCGCCATGTCACGCCGGCTGCGGCTTAGCAGGTAGCGTGCGGTTTCATCGGGCAGATCAAGCCCGCGGAGCTTTGCACGTAACTGCATTGCCTGAATGCGTTCATCGTCACTTAAGGACTGCACGCGAAACGTCGCGAGCCTGGCAAGACGGCTCTGTAGATCAGGCAATTCAATGGGACATTCGCGCGGCGACATTGCGGCAGACACCACCAGGGAGCGTTCCGCATCGAGCACTTCATTGCACAGCGCAAACAGCGCATCTTCCCAGGCCGAGTCCCCTGCGATCGTATCGATATCATCAATGCAGATGAGCTCCCGGGTCGCGAGACCGTCAAGAATCCCGGGGTCACCCTGGGCGAGCATCCTGAGCGGAATGTACACCGACTGGTCACCGGCCTTTTCGCACGCAGCCTGTAACAGGTGCGTCTTGCCGGTCGCCACGGCACCCCAGATCCAATAGCCCTGCCCGCCCATGTCATCGGCGAGTCCGGTGAGAGTGGCAACGAGCGTCTCGTTACCGGCACGGAGATAGCTCTCGAACACAGCGTGATCCGCGAGGCGCAGCGGCAGGGCCATCTGAGTCACAACTGATTCCTCCCCGCGTTACGTTTCGTCGGCGAGATCGACGACGACGTCAGGGTGATCCTTGAGATATCGGCCGTAGGCAAATCGAACCAGGACCGAGAGTACCGCAGCGGCCGGCAGTGCCAGCAAGATGCCGAAAAATCCGAACAACTGTCCACCTGCGGCAATCGCAAAGATAATCAGTACAGGATGCAGGCCGATACGATCGCCAACGAGCTTCGGCGTAAGCAGAGACCCTTCAAGCAGCTGTGCGATTGAGAATGTCGCGACGACACCGACGAGCTTCCACAGCGGCGCCGGATCCAGGGCGACAGTGAGAGAGGCAAGACCGATACCGAAGACGAAGCCGAGGTAAGGCACGAAACTGACTAACCCCGAGACCACGCCGATTGCAATCGCAAACTCGAGTCCGACAATGCCGAGCCCCACCGAGTAGATCAGTGACAAGGCCAGCATGACGAGCAACTGTCCGCGCAGGAAGGCACCCAGCATGTCGTCAGTCGCGCGCGCGAGGCCCATGATCGTGTCTTGCTGAGCAGACGGTATCAATGCGGCCAGGTGCGCCATGATCGAGTCCCAGTCACGCAGCAGGTAGAACGTCAATATAGGCACCAGAAACAGGCTCAGGACCGCGGCGAAGACGACACTGCCCGACTGCGTCACACCCAGGAGAACCTTCGTCCCCCAGGACCCTGCCATATCGCCGTAACGCGAAACAAAGGCGCCGAGCCCAACATCCTCACCAATCTCGAGGTCGAGCATCTCCGCGAGGTTTGGCAGCCACACCTGCTCGAACTGGCGGAAGATCTCCGGCAGCGCTTCGAGCAAGGCCCCTACCTGGGTGCGAATCAGTGGCCCGACGAGCAGAACAATCAGGCCGAGCATCAGGAAGGTGAGGACGAAGACCGCGACCACAGCAAGGGTGCGCGGTAATTTCAGGCGTTGCAGCCGGTCCGCCAGCGGATCGCCAATGTAGGCCAGCAGCGCCGCGGCAACAAATGGGGTGAGCACTGGTGCCAGCAGGTACAGCAACCACCCGATCAGAGCGATCGCAATGAGCCAGTTCATGCGCAGACTGGAATTCACCGATCAGCCCTGCGACCGGGCGCTGCGAATCCAGCTGGAGACATAGTCATAGCCACTGATGACCACAGTAATGAGTACGGCCGCGCCAACCACCATGATTGTAATGTCGCCCGGCCAACCGAAGCCGGCCCTGAATATGACGAAGATCAGGAATGTAAATTCGAGGCCTGTATTGAGCTTGCTGATAAAGGTCGGGTCGCCCTCGAGCCGACGTACAAGATAGTGATACATAAACGAACCGGCGACGATAACGACGTCGCGCAGAATTACGATGGCCGCAAGCCAGACCGGAATGTGGCCGAGGAGTGCCAGCGTTCCAAACGACCAGGCAACGAGCAACTTGTCACCTGCAGGGTCCAGGAACGCGCCGAGACGCGTATTCCAATCATATTTCTTTGCGATATAGCCATCGATACCATCCGACAGACCGGCCGCGATGAACAGCCCGAGCGCCCAGCCAAACTGGTCGTTGACAAGTAACAGAATGATCGGCGCGATCAGGAAGATCCGCATCAAAGAAATGGCGTTCGGTATCCAGCTAAGGTCCATTGCGTCGTGTTCTTCTAAGGGCTGTAGAAAAATTCCAGGGCCTGCTCGTACGGATCGAAACCGATCCTGTCTCCCTCGAATCCATTTTGTTCGATTAGACCACTAAATCGCAATGCTCTGCGCAAACGATCAGCTCCGCCGATCGCCACAACGCGAAAGCGAATGCGGTCGCCTTCAACCTCGGCAATCGAAAACTGTTCAATAACTGTCATTTCAGCCAGCAGGTTTTGCACGGCGCCATACGCTTCCACCGACTCGATGCCGGCGATAGTCACATCGACCGTTTCGAGGACCGCACTGCCACTAATCGCAAACTCAGCGGCCAGCAGGTCAGCCACCTGGCTGATGACGATCTCTGGCTCACCATTCCAGGTCCGCTCCTCGCCAGCGAAGTAAAAACTCCATCGGTTGCGTTGACTCGAGGCAGGTCGAACGCGGCCGACGAGTATTGTATCGGCCGCGTAGCGTTCCGATGCGGCGATCAGCGCGTCATCGAAACCACCCCAGATGTCGCTGAAGCTCAGATTCCTCAGGTCAATTGTGTCGAGTAGCGGGAATGCAACTGGCAGGCCGCGCCTTTCGGCAATGTCGAGGACCCGTTGCCGAAGCAAGCGGTTGCGATCTATCGAGCGCGCCTCATCTCGGCTGCGCACCGGGTCGTCCGCCGCGATAATCTCACGCTCGCCCTGCCCCCAATCGACGGCAAGCCAGATCAGTGTCAGCGGCCGGTCACTGCCCCACACGGTCTGACCGGCCCGGCGCAGCGTATTTCGAATTGCATCGCCATCGAACGAGACCCACAGCGTGTCGTCCGCGCCCGGCCGGAATTGCACGACATAAGACGCAGGGTCGGGGAATAGCAGCTCCACCATTTCAACATCCGAACTCAGTTCCAAGCCCGAAACGCGCAACAGGACGTCAGCCAGAGCCAGTTCATAGGCGCGCGCCCGCGGGTCATCCTCCTCCTGGTCGAGGGGAACCTGCGCTGAGTACAGCGTGGCGACTTCTACTGCCCAAACTGGTGATGCGACGAATGCCAGAACAAGCACCGGCCAAACTATTTTCAACAAGGGTGGTTTCCCCGTGGATGCCCAAGCACTATTATATCGCCGATGAAGCCTCTGACCTATAAGGATGCCGGAGTTGATATCGACGCCGGCGCCGATCTCGTCGATCGTATCAAACCGCTCGTCAAACGAACACAAAGGCCTGAAGTGCTTGCCGGTCTTGGCGGCTTTGGCGGTCTCTTTGCCCTGCCGCCCGGCCGCTATCGGGAACCGGTCCTGGTATCCGGCACCGACGGTGTCGGCACCAAGCTTATGCTGGCCCATCAATTGAATCAGCACGACACTATCGGCATCGATCTCGTTGCGATGTGTGTGAACGACGTGCTCGTTCAGGGCGCGGAACCGTTGTTTTTCCTCGATTACTTCGCTTGCGGGCGACTTGACGTCGAGGTTGCAACCGGCGTGATCGCGGGAATTGCCGAAGGATGTCACCAGGCTGGCGCGGCCCTGATCGGTGGCGAAACGGCCGAGATGCCGGACATGTATCCGGACGGTGAATACGACCTGGCGGGATTTTGCGTCGGCGCCGTTGAGCGCGAGGAGATGATCGACGGTCAGTCCATCATCGCCGGCGATGCATTAATCGGAATCGCATCAAGCGGCCCACATTCGAATGGTTACTCGCTGATTCGAAAAGTGCTCGAAATTGCCGGCGATGCGCAAATTGATGGCCGACCGGCCAGGGAGGCACTGCTCGCACCGACGCGCATCTACGTCAAATCCGTCCTTGCGTTGATGCAGAAGGTCCCGATCAAAGGGCTATCTCACATCACCGGTGGCGGTATCAGCGAGAATCTGCCGCGGGTATATCCTGCCGATGTTCATGCTGTTGTCGATCGCTCGACCTGGCAACAGGGTGCGGTATTCGATTGGCTCGCCCAACACGGCAACATTGCCGACGATGAAATGCTGCGCACGTTTAATTGTGGCGTCGGAATGGTCGTAGTGGTCGATAACAAGGATGTCGAACCCGCGTTATCGACGCTCCAGGCGCTTGGTGAGAACGCAAGGCAAATCGGGCGTGTTGACCAGGGCGCAGGCCCGGTCAAATTCCATTGAGCAGATCACTTTGCAAGACCGCGGTCCTGATCTCGGGATCGGGTAGCAATCTTCAGGCATTCATTGACAAAGCAGCGCAAGGCGAGATTGATCTCGACCTCAGAGTTGTTTTCAGCAATAAGCCCGACGCCCTTGGCCTGACACGCGCGGAGGCTGCGGGCATTGCTACCGAGTGCCTGGAACATCGTAACTATGCTGACAGAGAGGCCTTCGACCGCGCGGTTGCCGGCGTTCTTGACGCCTATCAGCCAGACCTTATCGTGCTCGCCGGATTCATGCGCATCCTGAGCCCTTGGTTCGTACAGCATTACGCAGGTCGGATCCTGAACATCCACCCGGCCCTGTTACCAGCTTACCCCGGGTTGGACACTCACCAGAGAGTGCTCGACGCCGGGGAAGAATGGCACGGCAGCACGGTGCACTTTGTGACCGAAGATCTCGACGGTGGCCCACGCATCCTGCAAGGCAGGCTGGCTGTGGATTCCGGTGAAACCGCCGACGAGCTTTTCGCACGTGTTCAGTCCATCGAACATCAGATCTACCCTGAAGCAGCGCACTGGTTTGCGTGCGGTCGACTGGATGTCAGGGATGGCGTAGCGCGGCTTGATGGTGGATTATTGGACGAGCCGGTCGTATCAAACTATTTCTAGCAACCTGACCGTGGGGGTTTTGGATGCCTTGGAGCCTTGAGCACATTGAGAACCTGCAGATCGTGGAGCTCACGATCAGCGGACGTGTGAGTGGAGACGACCTCAAGGAAGCTGCGGCGGCGCGCATAGCACTGGGCCAGGAAAAAGGCATCGACAAGTATATTATCAATGCCAGGCATATTGACGCGCCCGAATCGGCAACACCCGGCGTGTACGACATCCCTACGAAGATGTATGCCGAAAAGAACCTTTCCCGTGCCAGCCAAATCGCAGTCATCGCCCCGTTATCGAGCGAGTCCATGTGGGTCACAGGCTTCTACGAAGATATCTGCATCAACCGAGGGTGGCGCGTACGCACCTTTCTTGATCGCGATTTCGCCATCGACTGGCTGCAGGAATCCGGACACTAGCCAGATCACGCGAGGCTGAGCTACTCAGCCACCGTACACTCGTAAGTGCCTACCTCTTCGCCCGGTGCCCAAACCCAGTGCGCACCCCATTCCCAGGGCTTCTCGAGCGTCGCCGCATCAGTCACCTTGATTGCATAGTCAAGGCGAGCACCGTCGTCATTCAGCGCAAAACGCTCGTCGACAACAGCGTCCTGAGTCTGTCGTACACCGACACGATTGAAGTACGGCGCATTAATGCGCGTTGTTCGAATCACGAGCGTGTTCGGATCTTCCCAATGTCCGACCGAATAGCCCAGCGGTGATGGTGAAACTTCAGCATCAGGATCCGCGTCCATGTGAATCGTACGAAGGATGTCGAACTCTTCCGATCGGTACTCAATATTGTCGCCCGCACGCACAAAGGTCATCGGGTACGGATTCCCCATGGTCGCCGGCATACCTGGCGGAATACACTTCAGGACCGGGTTGTCGGTGTACTCATCATAGTTCTCCAGGGACGCCAGCGCTGCATCAGTCAAAGGGAAGCGCTCCGGCCCGGCAAAAAACCACCAGCCGGGCTCCGCCCTGCCCCAGGTCCAGACTCGGAAAATACTGTCTGCTTCAGCCTCCGCCGCTGTGACCTTTGCCGGATCAAGTGCCAATTCGCGACCTCGTGCTGCTGTCGTCGTCCAGCGAGGCGCCGCGTTGCGTCGCACGAGTAACTCTTCGCCACCGGGTAAAAGAATCTGCGTCAGGAGCAAGTGGCCCGTCTTACGGGTGGACGCATATCCGGCCGCCTTTACGAAATCTCCGTTGTTCAGCATATCCCGACTCAGCCCACGCCGGCTCAGTGAGCTCACGGATGCACCCTCAAGTTCCCAGACAGCGTCCGGATCGTCCATGTCTGCGGCGACTTTTATGATGACATGCGGGTTACGCCAGAATACGTCAACGATCAGGCCGTCGATCTCAACCACCTTGCTTTGGTCGAATTCGTTCGCCGAGTGATGAGCTGTTGCAACAACAGGCAAAATCAGAACACCAATTGCGACAAAAATTTTCAGGCTGTTCGATGGCATCATGGGCTCCCTTTTGCGAATCAGGCTTTGGGTAATGTAACCCCGGTCTGTCCCTGGTACTTGCCGCCGCGATCCTTGTAGGAGGTCTCGCACTCCTCATCAGATTCCAGAAACAACATTTGCGCCACCCCTTCATTCGCGTAGATCTTCGCGGGCAACGTCGTCGTGTTGGAAAACTCGAGGGTCACGTGGCCTTCCCACTCGGGCTCGAGAGGCGTGACATTGACGATGATACCGCAGCGCGCGTAGGTGGACTTGCCGAGGCAAATCGTAAGTACATTGCGGGGAATCCGGAAGTACTCGACCGTGCGTGCCAGGGCAAAACTGTTCGGCGGAATAACACAGACATCGCCCGTCATGTCGACAAAACTGGAATCATCAAAACTTTTCGGATCGACAATAGCCGAATTGATGTTGGTGAATATCTTGAATTCTTCGGAACAACGCACGTCGTAGCCATAACTCGAGGTGCCGTAGGACACGATACGATCATCTCCGTTGTGGCGAACCTGGCCGGGTTCGAAAGGCTCGATCATGCCGTGCTCACTTGCCATCCTGCGAATCCAGCGATCGGACTTGATACTCATCAGCTGTCTTCGATCACGATTTTCGGAAACTTGCTGCTGTAGTCGCGACCCTGAACGGCCTGCGCAGCAGCCATACGCTGTGCAGCGTTTCGATACGCCGCTGCCGCGGCGGAATCCGGCGCCGAAACAACCGTCGGCTTGCCGCTGTCTGTTTGCTCACGAATTGACGCGTCAAGTGGCAACTGACCGAGCAGCTCGACGTCAAAGTCCTGCGCCATTTCCTCGCCGCCTCCGGTGCCGAAAATGGACTCCTCATGGCCACAGTTCGAGCACACGTGGGTGCTCATATTCTCGATGATCCCGAGCACCGGAACAGCAACCTTGTTAAACATGGCAAGGCCTTTTCGCGCATCGAGCGTCGCA
>Ga0164320_10000021_pt1 | contig 39516 bp, 27 predicted proteins | sample GuaBasSediGuay11_FD_113736 | JGI IMG/M metagenome (GOLD analysis project Ga0164320, IMG submission 113736) | Subseafloor sediment microbial communities from Guaymas Basin, Gulf of California, Mexico - Guay11, Core 4567-28, 0-3 cm | ecosystem: Environmental > Aquatic > Marine > Hydrothermal...
CAGTAATTGGTAAGCATCAACTTTAGCCCATCTTGCTATATTATTAATTAATGTAGAAGAAGAACCTAATCCCCAAAACGGTGGAAAATCTAATTTAGTAGTTACTTTGTAACCAAATTCCTGATTTAAAAAATTTGGATTTAGTTGTTTTACTGCACGTAAAATTTGTACTATTCTTTTGGAAACTTTATTGTCATCCTGAACTTGATTCAGGATCTCATTGTTTTGTAACAAAAATGCACCTTCAAACCAAATATCACCTTCATGGTTTATACTCTTCCAAATTAGTTTTGGTTCACCAATGATTTCAATTGTTAAGGATTGCCCAAATTGAGTTGGTACAGCAAGTGCTAAAGCACCATCGAGTACCAGATATTCTCCTGTAAGTAATAATTTTCCGTTGCTAAAAAACCCTTGCATTCTTTAATTGTTATTGGTCAATCGTAATTTTTCTAACGCTTCAACAACAGCATTATGCGTAGCAGCATTGGTTTTAAAATGCTCAATCAAAGTTGTTTTTTCATTATCGTTTGCTTCAAACTGATTTAAAATATTAAGCAAATGCATTTTCATATGTCCTTGCTGTATTCCTGTAGTTATGAGTGAACGTAAGGCAGCAAAATTTTGAGCAAGTCCAGCAACAGCAACAATTTGCATGAGCTCTTTTGCATTAGGACTGCCAAGCATTTCCAGAGCTAGTTTTACTAAAGGATGCAAGTTAGTAAGTCCGCCAACGGTTCCCAATGCTAAAGGGATTTCCATCCAAAATGTAAAGATATCATTATCAATTTTGGCATGAGTTAAACTAGAGTATTTCCCATTTTGGGATGCATAGGCATGTGCTCCAGCTTCAATAGCTCTAAAATCGTTTCCTGTGGCTAAAACCACAGCATCAACACCATTCATTATGCCTTTGTTATGTGTTACTGCCCGATATGGTTCAACTTCGGCAATATTTACAGCTTGTATAAATTTAGCAGCAAATTCTTCTGGAGAAATTCCTTTGTCTTCATTTAAATCTTCCACCTTACAACTTACTTCTGCTTTAACTAAACAATCCGGAACATAGTTGGAGAGAATACTCATTATAATTTTAATGTCTTTCTCTACATTTGTAAATTGTTCAAATTTAAGGGCTTCATGTTTAAATGTTTCGGCAAATTGCTCGAGACAGGAGTTTATGAAATTGGCGCCCATAGCATCCAATGTTTCAAAAATAGCATGAAGCTGATAATACTCTTTTAGATCATTAGTTTTATCTTTTAATTCAATATCAATAATACCACCACCACGTTGTTCCATATTTTTGGTGATGGGTTTAACAGCGTTGATAAGTCGAGGTTTTATAAAATTGAAATATGCCTTTAAGGTCTCAAAATCACCTTGATATATAAAATGAACTTGTCCAACTTTTGTGGTAGAAATGACTGTGGCTTTAAATCCACCACGATCTAACCAAAATTTTGAAGCTTTACTTGCTGCAGCAATAACAGAGCTTTCCTCAATCGCCATTGGAATAGTGTATAGCTTACCATTGATTAAAAAATTTGGAGCAATACCAAAGGGCAGATAGTAATTGGTTATGGTGTTTTCTATAAATTCGTCATGAAGCTGTTGAAGCTTTTCATCTGAATTCCAATACTGTTTTAATACGTTTTTTGCAATATCTTTATTAGTGAAATATGTTTCAACAACCCAATTAATTTTTTGTGCTTTAGAAAGTTTAGAAAAACCTGATATCGATTTACTCATAATTTTTGTAATAAACGAATAGCAAAGATACTATTCTGGTGCTTTTAATTAAATATTACACTTTCTAAATGTTAAATTCGTGTGTTTTTCACAGTATTTTTTGGGTATTGAACAAAAAGGGTTGTGTTAGTCAATGTGTTTCTTTAAATTGCAACAACATTAAATAGAACTTATTATAGCATAACTCATATAATAAGTTCGTTTTTTATTTATACAAATGATTATAAAACATATTTCGTTTTTCTTCTTTTTCACAGTTATCAAACTAACTTTTACTAACTAATAATAAATTTATGACAAATTCGGCTACATTGAAACAAAAAGAATTATTTGGACATCCAATAGGATTATTCATTCTATTTTTTACCGAAATGTGGGAACGTTTTTCTTATTATGGTATGAGAGCCATTTTAGTACTATACTTGGTTGGTCTTACTACAGATTCTAACGCTGGTTTGGGCTGGTCTAATGGAGACGCTTTAGCATTGTATGGATGGTACACTATGATGGTATATGTTATGTCAATTCCTGGAGGGATAATTGCAGATAAACTATTGGGTCAGAAAAAGTCAGTATTATATGGAGGGATTTTACTAGTATTAGGGCATAGTATTTTAGCTGTAGAAACGATGTGGGCATTTTACTCAGGATTGGTTTTAATAGTTTGTGGTGTTGGTATGCTGAAACCAAACATTTCTACCATGGTTGGAGGATTGTATAAGAAAGGAGATATACGCAGAGACAAAGGATTTACCATTTTTTATATAGGGATAAATCTTGGGGCATTTTTATCCAGTATAATAGTTGGATATGTTGGTGAAGTTTATGGCTGGCATTATGGATTTGGACTAGCTGGAATTGGAATGTTGCTTGGGTTAATTCAATACCTTTATGGGCAAAAACATTTAGCTCATGTGGGTAATTTTTTAGGTGCTTCCAAAAATGAAGAGGAGAAAGCATTATTGAAAAAACCACTAACAAAAATTGAAAAAGATAGAATTGCAGTATTGCTAATTTCATTTTTATTAGTAATAGTTTTTTGGGGAGCATTCGAACAAGCAGGAGGGTTAATGAATATTTATACTAAATATAAAACCAATAGAATGTTTATGGGTTGGGAAGTTCCAGCTACATGGTTTCAATCTTTAAATGCCTTTTTTATAGTTATATTTGGAACATTTGTTGCTGGTTATTGGGCTAAAAGAAAATTGAATAATAAACTTTCTACTTCATTATTCAAAATGATTTTGGGGTTAATAATTATGGGTGCTGGATTCTTTTTTATGACTGGAGCTACAGCGCAATTTGAATCTACAGGAACTTCAGCAATGTATTGGTTGGTCTTAGCTTATTTGTTTCATACAATTGGCGAATTATGTCTTTCTCCAGTAGCACTATCATTTATTACAAAATTATCTCCTGTTAAATATGCCTCAATTATGATGGGAGTCTATTTTGCAATGACAGGATTTGGAAGTAAACTAGCTGGTTTGTTAGGAGAGTGGTCTGAAAGCCTAGGAGAATATATGATTTTCACAGGAATTGCAGTATTTTGTGTTGTTTTAGGTCTTTTAGTATTAACCATAAGGAAAAAACTAGAAGTTTTTACACATGGAGTAGAAGATGATGAAGTTGAAATGCATTATGACGAAGCAGAAGGTTTTGAACTGGCAGATAATTAACAAATAACAACTAAACCTCACAGATTTTTAAAAATCTGTGAGGTTTTCTTTTATAAATATTCAATATATTTTTTATGAATACAGATGTAGAAAATCTTTTTAAAGACAAAGTATTAGGACATCCAGCAGGATTGTTTGTCTTATTCTTTACCGAAATGTGGGAACGTTTTTCCTATTACGGAATGCGTGCAATATTAGTTATTTTCTTAACTGCAGCTATTACTGGCGAAAATCCTGGTTGGGCTTGGTCAAGAGAAAATGCGTTATCCTTATTAGGAACCTATGCACTATTGGTTTATTTAACACCTATTTTAGGAGGCTATATAGCTGATAAAAAAATTGGCTATCGAATGGCAGTTGTAATTGGAGCATTGTTAATGACTTTAGGTCATGCGTCAATGGCTCTGGAAACTCCAACGTTTTTATATATTGGGATTAGTTTTCTTATTCTAGGGAATGGTTTTTTTAAGCCAAATATGACTTCTATTATATCTCAAATGTATGAAGGACACGACGACAAAAAAGATGGAGCATATACCATTTTTTATATGGGCGTTAATGCTGGAGCGTTTTTAGGAATAATGCTTTGTGGTTATCTGGGCGAAAAAGTAGGTTGGAGTTTTGGTTTTGGTTTAGCTGGGGTTTTTATGTTTTTAGGAATGCTGCAGTTTTGGTTTGCAAAGCCAATATTTGGAGAGATTGGAGATAAACCTAAAGCGAAAACTGATGAAGAAATAATTATACCTAAAGGCGATAAATTAAATCCATTTACTAAGTTAGATAAAATACTCATAGTTGTATTTACTATACTCTCAGTTGTTTGGATTCTTAACGACCCTTTGTCTAAAATTGGTAATACAAATCTTTTAGATTTTAATGCCTTTGGATTAACAGGCAGTACATTTACTATTATTGTAGCAGTTTTTTCATTTTTATTTTTATTGGTATCAAGAATTATAAGATATGCACCAGTTATTAGAGATAAAATGATAGCTGTGTCTATTTTTGCGTTTTTTACTATTTTCTTTTGGGCTTCTTTTGAACAAGCTGCAGGATCGTTAGCCATTTTTGCTATGGATTATACTGCTAGAAGTTTAACAGGGAATTCAGCTCTTATCTTTAAAATAATAGATACAGTTGTTACTATTGTTCCGTTAGTAATTATTTCATGGGTTTTATATAGTCTGTTTATAAAAACAATTAAAAAAATAACATTATCTAATGTAATTTTAGGATTTAGCTTTGTGTTAATCTGGATTATCGTTGTTTATAAATTAAACAGAGAATTTTCTAACCAAGACACAGAAGTACCAGCAACATGGTTTGCAATTTTAAATTCCTTATTTATTATTATGTTCGCACCTTTGTTTTCAAGATGGTGGGAAAGTAAATACAATCCAAGCGCAGCATTTAAATATGCTTTTGGTTTAATTCTTTTAGGATTAGGTTTTGCATTTTTAGTTTATGGTTCGTCAAGTATAGAACAAGGAGCAAGAGTAGCACAAGTGAGTATGATTTGGTTAATCATGGCATATTTGTTCCACACTCTTGGAGAATTATGTTTGTCACCTCTTGGATTATCTTACCTGAGTAAGTTAGTTCCTGCAAGAATGATTGCTATGATGTTTGGTATTTGGTATATAGCTATTGCTATTGGAAATAAAACCGCACATTCTTTAGGAGGAATGATTGATGATATTACAACAAATTATTCGATGTCAACTTTTTTCTTAATATTTACGATTATCCCAATTGGAATTGGAGTATTAGCAATACTATTAAATCCAGTGCTTAAGAAACTCATGCATGGAGTCCGATAATCGAGTTAATAGTTAAAACAAACCCAAAATGCTCCTATGTTGGAGCATTTTTTGTAAGTTCGGAACGAATTTTGCAACAATAGATATATGAAAAAATTCGGAATAATAATAACGTTAATTGTATTAGCTTCAGTTAATGTTACTGCTCAAACAATTAATTGGGTTACACTTGAAGAAGCTGTTGAACTTCAACAGAAAAACCCAAAAAAGATTATGATGGATGCTTATACTAATTGGTGCGGACCTTGCAAATTGTTAGATAAAAGAACGTTTCAAAATAAAGACGTAGCAGATTATGTAAATGAACATTATTATGCTGTAAAGTTTAATGCTGAAGGAAATGATGAAATTACATTTAATGAGAGAACATTTACAAATCCTAATTACGATCCTGCAAAAGCTAACAAACGTAATTCACAACATCAATTAGCTAGTTATTTTAGAATTAGATCGTACCCAACTATTGTGTTTTTAGGCGAAAATCGAGAGCTTATTACGGCAGTTATTGGTTTTAAAACACCACAGCAATTAGAGTTGTATTTAAAGATGTTTAAAGAAGACGATCATAAAAGTCTATCAACCCAAGAGGAGTTTGACGAATATTATACTGCGTTTAAACCAGAGTTCCAACAATAAAATATTTAATAACGATATACATAAGCTCCCTTTTTACCAGTTTGGTGAAAAGGGATTTTTTGTGCTTCACAAGTTTTAAACCAACGTTCTTGGTAGCTTTTAAAATTACTACCATCGCTTATAATCAATTCTGGTTGTAATGTGTTTATTAATCGTCTTAAATTAATCTTTGGCGAGTTTCGTAATAATACAATATCGGCTTTAAACGATTTTACATTATAAATTCCTAAACTATCTACGACCAAAAGATTTTTATTATTAAGCATATAGACAGATTGTAAACTATCTATAATAGTTTCAGTTATATGTTCGCCAATTTTAAAATTTGTAATACTGCTATTATTTTCTGCTGAAACTTTATCTAAATTATGATGTAAAAGGAGTTGGTTTTTTTGCTTCATCCCGATAATACTATGTCTACTTTTATGAAACACAATGAATTTAGTTGTTGATGCTTGATGTTTGTTATATATAAACGCACTTTGAATACATACAATCGAAATTAAAAAAAACAGTACACTTATATAATTTCGTTTTTTATAAAGATTCACAATAGAGACAATGAAGATATATGAAACAATAACTTCAATTATTCCGAATGAAATATTTTTGAATAAAAATTGCTCTTGTTGCGAAATCCAGCTCACAAAATCATTCATCAGGCTGATAATGCTTCCGTAGAGATTAGCTAAAATTGATGGAAGCATATTTACCAATGCCAGAGTAATTATAAAAATCCCGAAACCTAAAATAAACCCTAAAAAAGGAATTATAACCAAATTCGAAATAAAAAATAAACCTGGAAACTGATGAAAATAATATAAGCTAACTGGAATTACACCAAATTGAGCAGCGAGAGTTACTGTAAAAATTTGCCAAAAATAATCAATGATTTTAAGTTTTGGTTTCCAAAGTTTATAAAGCATAGGTTGAATGGTAACAATAGCGAAAACAGCTAAATAGCTTAATTGAAAACCTACATCTAATAAAAACAAAGGTTTAAAAAGCAGTATAACAAACATCGAAATTGCCAACGTATTAAAAATGTTTGTAGGCCGTTTTAAGTTTATGCCAACAGCAACAATGCTGAACATTGTAACAGCTCTTGTGACCGAAGCCGATAATCCTGCGATTATGGCAAAGCTCCAAAGAAGAACTACAATTAGTAAAATTTTAATGGTCTTCCCATGCTTTATTCTTTCAATTGGCTTAAACATAAAATTTAATAAAAGCAGTATAATACCAACATGAAGTCCCGAAACTGCTAATATATGAATCACTCCAGCTTGTGAATAACTGTCGTAAATGTCTTTTGAAATATCTTGTCGCTGCCCAAGCAATAAAGCATTAATTATAGCAAGTTCATCTTCTTTAAAATTCGATTGTTTCAGCTTTTTATTTATGCGTTCTCGTAGTTTAGCAGCATAACCAAAAAGCGTATGCTTTTGAGTGCTGATTAATAAAAATTCAGCATTGGTAATATATAATTGATTGTAAATATGTTTCTTCTGCAAATAATTTTTATAATCAAATTGATGTGGATTTAGTGGTGCATTTACTTCCTGAAAGTAAGACCTTGCTATTAAAATATCATCTACTTTTAAGATAGCTTTAGTAGAATCTTTTTCAACATTAAGTAAGGACTTTCCTGAAACAGATTCATTGTTGATTTTAAGAATATCTATAACATATTTGTTGTTATACAGACTGGGTTTTAAAATTTCCCTTATTCTAAAATTATTAGAATAAACAGTATCACTAGTTAAGATATCTTGCTTAGAATAATGATCTTTAAAATTAAGTTGGTTATTAATATTTACGGTTAATACACCAATACTTATGGTTGATGTAAAAATTATTAATCCAATCCAAATATGTTTTTTGTAGTTCTTTTTTGAAAGAAGTATACCTAGTCCTAAAATTGTTAAAAGTGTAACACTAATCAAAAAACTAAGATGTAATTCAATATTGAAGTTATAGCCAATAATAATGCCTAAAACAAGACAAAAGGTGAGTTTAATTATGGTAAAGTTGAGCAACTTCATACATGTAAGATAATAAATATCTTACAACACTCGTCTTGCTTCTATAAATGCAGATTGCCAATAAGGTTCTAAAAGAGAAGAAATAATTACGCCTTTACTTGTAGTAGAATGTATAAACTCAATAAAACCTCTCTTTAAAGTTACAACTAACCCAACGTGATTAATTCCTTTTCCTTTCTTATTTGTTTTAAAAAATAACAAATCGCCTTTTTTTACTTCGTTTAGTTTTATGTGCACACCTTTTTTTGCCATATTTCTCGATATTCGAGGCAGCACTATATGTTCAGATTTAAAGGCAACATATATCAAGCCAGAACAATCCATACCTTTATTTGTAGTGCCACCATATTTATAACGAACACCATTGTATGTTTCAGCATTTTTTATAATGTTATTGGCAAGTTTATTAAATGATACGTTTTTAGTTGAAGATGTTTCTGCCTTTTTTGAATTATCACTTACACGTTTTGATGATTTGCATGAAGTAAAGCAGCATATTAAAAGTAAAATTAGAATAGTTTTTTGCATGGTTTAAAACAGGAATTTCATCTAATTAATAGAATTATATATTAACTCTGCAACCTTTTCACTTGCACCTTTACCACCTAGTTTTTTTTCTAAATCGTAATAGTTAATAAAAAATTTGGTTCGTTCATAATCATCCAGAATTATAGTGAGTTCTTGTTTAAGGGTTTTAGTGTTAAATTTATTTTGAATAAGTTCCGTTACAACTTCTTTATCCATAATTAAATTCACCAAAGAAATATATTTAATATGCTTAACCAAGCGTTTTCCAATTTGGTAAGAGAGCCAACTGCTTTTATAACAAACAACTTCGGGAACTTTAAAAAGAGCAGTTTCTAATGTTGCTGTTCCTGATGTAACTAATGCTGCAGTTGAGACACTTAATAAGTCGTGAGTTTGGTTATTTATAAAATTTACGTTAGTATCATCTATATATTGCTTATAGAAATTAAAATCTTGACTAGGTGCACCAGCAATAACAAATTGATAGTCTGGAAAATCATTAACTACACTTAACATAACCGAAAGCATTTTGCGTATTTCTTGTTTCCGGCTTCCGGGAAGTAAAGCAATTATTGGTTTTTCGTTTAGCTCATGTTCGGCTCTAAATTCATATTCATCTACTTGATTTCTTTCAGCTACAGAATCAATTAATGGATGTCCAACAAATTCTACAGGATAGTTGTGTTTGTTTTCGTAAAACTTTTTTTCGAAAGGAAGTATTACATACATTTTATCCACATCGCGTTTAATGGCTTTAATCCTGTTTTCTTTCCAAGCCCAAATTTGAGGAGAAATATAGTAATGTGTTTTATAACCTTTTTGTTTTGCCCATTTTGCAATACGCAAATTAAATCCAGGATAATCAATAAATATAATCACATCTGGATTATAAGCATCAACATCTTGTTTACAGAAGGATAGATTTTTGGTAATGGTTCTTAAATTCAAAATCACTTCTAAAAACCCCATAAACGCTAATTCTTTATAGTGTTTTACTAAAGTGCCACTTACATTTTGCATAAGATCTCCACCCCAAAATCTAAATTCAGCATTAAGATCTTGTCTTAATAATGCTTTCATTAGGTTCGAGCCATGTAAATCCCCTGACGCTTCTCCAGCAATAATGTAATATTTCATCTAAAAATTAATTATAAATGTAAAAATAGCAATGCAAACCGTTGCCAATAATACACCTCTTGCTCTATAATCTTGTTTCTTTTTTATAAAAATAAAAAAAGCAACTAAATTTAAAATTGCACCTAAACTAATAAGTTTTCCTAAAAACCCTTCGGCTGAAGCTGTTTTTAGAACAGTAATAAAATCATCTCCATTGCCTAAAAGTGTTGCAGCAAAAAATAGTCCAATAATATTGGCAAATAAACCAACAAGAAAACCTATAATAACTTCATTTTTAATCATTTTAAAGACCAAGTATTTAATTGTTGAATAAAATGATGTGCTGTTAAATCAAACTGTACTGGAACAACAGAAACATAACCGTTATTTAAAGCCCATTCATCTGTATCTTCGCCTTTATCTAAATTAACAAATTTTCCTGTAAGCCAATAATAATCTTTGCCTTGAGGGTTTTGACGTTTATCAAATTCTTCTAACCAATTGGCTTTGGCTTGCCTGCAAATTTTTATGCCTTTAATTTCTTTTTTATTTAATTTAGGAAAATTAACATTGAGAACTATACCATTAGGCAATCCATTTTGTAAAACATTTGTAGTAATAGTTTTAATAATATCTTCAAAAGGAGCAAAATTAGCATCCCAATTATAATCTAAAAGCGAAAAACCTATGGCAGGAATGCCTTCTATTCCAGCTTCAATGGCAGCACTCATGGTTCCAGAATAAATTACATTTATAGACGAATTAGAGCCATGATTAATTCCAGAAACACAAATGTCTGGTTTTCTGTCTAATATTTCATGTACAGCTAGCTTAACACAATCGGCAGGAGTTCCAGAAGTGCTGTATTCGGTTTGAGGACCATTATCAATTTGCTCTTTGTTGCAATGCAAGGTAGAATCTATTGTTATAGCATGTCCCATTCCACTTTGTGGGCTATCTGGTGCAACAACAACAACATCTCCAATGGTATTCATAACTTTTATTAGAGTACGAATGCCAGATGCTGTAATGCCATCATCATTTGTAACTAAAATTAGAGGCTTTTTTGTCATGTTTTTCCAAATATATGGTGAATAACAAAAGTAAGTAAATTCATGCTTTAATCTGTGTTTTACTGTGTTTAACAAAAAATTAATAGCATAACTTAAACTTTGGCATAATATTTTCTTTATTTTAGGCACATATTTAATTGAAATTGAAATAAAACAAATGAAAAGGAATTATAATATTTTATTACTAACTTTACTTTTAGCATTCGCTTCTTGTAGTTTCACTACAAAAACTTTTGAGGATCCAGATAAAGACAAACTTCTTCTACAACTTATTACTCATGTTTTAGATCAAGGTCATTTTGACCCCAAAGACATAAACGACGAATTTTCTGAAGGCGTTTTCGAACATTATTTAAACCAAATAGATCCTTTTAAAAGGTACTTTTATCAGTCTGATATAAATGAATTCGCTGCATATAAAACAGAAATCGACAATCAAATTATAGCATACGACCTATCCTTTTTTAACCTTACTTACGAGCGTTTGTTACAACGTATTGATGAATCTAAAGAAATTTATAAAGAAATTTTAGCACACACTTTTGATTATAGTATTGATGAAGATTTTAATGCAGATTATAAAAAAGCAGATTATGTAAAATCTAAAAAAGAGATGAAAGAACGCTGGAGAAAACAACTTAAATATTCAGCCATTGCAAATTATCATGACCTTGTTTTAGAACAAGAATCTGTAAGTAAAAGAAAGAATAAATTGAATGTTGATGATTTGAATAACTTAAGTGATGTTGAAAGAGAAAAAATATTTAATCCAAAAGATGATGTTGGAATTGTTTTTAAAACTGAAATAGAATTAGAACAAGAAGCTCGTGATGCTTCTTTACGTTCTTTAGATGAATTATATAGTTTTATAGATGATAGAGACCGTAGCGATTGGTTCTCGGTATATATAAATGCTTTTGTTGAAGAATTCGATCCACATACTTTTTATTTTGCTCCCGAAGATAAAGACCGTTTTGATGTTGCCATGTCTGGAAATTATGAAGGCATTGGAGCACGACTTCAAAAACGAATGGATAATATTATTATTAACGAAGTAATTTCTGGAGGTCCAGCTTGGAGACAAAACAAATTAGAAGTTGGAGACATCATTTTAAAAGTAAGGCAAGAAAATGAAGAGGAAGCTGTAAATGTTGTTGGAATGCGTTTAGCAGATGCGATAAAATTTATTAAAGGGCCAAAAGGAACCAATGTTATTTTAACGCTTAAAAAAGTAGATGGTACTATTGAAGATTTATCTATTCCTCGTGATATTGTAGAACTTGAAGAAACCTATGCAAAATCGACTACAGTTATTAAAGATAATAAAACTTTTGGTGTGATTAATCTTCCGAGATTTTATGTAGATTTTCAAGATTATAAAAAGCGAAATGCCGCAAGTGATATTAAAAAGGAAATAGAACGTTTGAAGGCTGAAGGTATGGAAGGTCTTGTTCTTGATTTAAGAAATAATGGAGGTGGTTCATTACCAGTTGTTGTAGATATGGCAGGATTATTTATTAAAGACGGTCCAGTTGTTCAAGTTAAAACTGTAGGAGAACCAAAAGAAGTCTTAAGAGATAGAGATAGATCTATTGTTTGGGATGGACCATTAGTAATATTAGTTAATGAACTTTCTGCATCAGCTTCCGAAATTCTCGCAGCAGCAATGCAAGATTATAAAAGAGCTATTGTAATTGGGAGTAAGCAAACTTTTGGCAAAGGTACAGTTCAAAATGTATTAGACCTTAATCGTATGGTAAGAAATAATACAAGTGGAGATATGGGAGCGCTTAAATTTACAACACAAAAATATTATAGAATTAATGGTGGTTCTGTTCAATTAAAAGGGGTTGTAAGTGATGTTATAGTACCAGATCGATATAGTTATATAAATATTGGTGAAAGAGATCAGGATAATCCTTTGCCTTGGGATAAGATTGATGCTGCAAATTTTAGTATTTGGAATAGTTATTTTGATTACGAAACAACTATTAAAAAGAGTAAAGAAAGAATGGCTAAAAGTGAACAGCTTAAGTTAATTGACGAAAATGCACAGTGGATAAACAAGATTAGAGAAGGAAATAAGTATTCACTTAATTATAAAATTTACAAAACAAAATTGGATCTTAATGAAGAAGAAGCAAAACGTTTTGAAAAACTATCAGATTATCAGACAAACCTAACGTTTACATCATTGCCTTATGAAGTGACATTAATGGAAAAAGATTCTGTATTAAAGCAGAAACGAGAACGTTGGCATACAAGTTTAAGTAAGGATGTTTATATTGAAGAAGCACTAAATGTGCTAAACGACCTTAAAATGACTTATGGTAAAACTAAAGTTGCGACTTCAAATACTATTAAAGATTAAATAATTCTTCCATTAAAAAAGCGACTCTCCAGATAGCTATCGGGAGAGTCGCTTTTTTAATTTTATTGCTGTAACCCTGGAGGATATTTCTCCATGATTTTTGCAACAAATTCTTTAAATCGTGCTTCTTTTTTCTCCATTTTTTGAGTTAAATAACCCGTTCCTAAACCTTGCCAAACCAGTTCTTTTTTATCAGCATCAATTAAATCTATGTATAAAGTGCCTTCTGTAGAAGTAGAAATATTACTGTAATAACTGTTTCCCCAAAACCAAGGGCTCCATCTCCAACCATAACCATAACCCCCAAAGCTATTGTTGTAAATATTGACTTTTTGGCGAGATTTAGTAAAGATACTTACCAGTAAGTCAGGATTTTTAGATTTAGTAAATCCTTTTGCTAACAATTCGGTTTCAATGGCACGAAGAATTCTGCGTTTGTCTAAATCGCTAATCTCAGCTTTATCTATTCCTGTTTTAAAAAATGCAAAAGTTTTATAATCGTTAAAGTTTGCATCTTTATCATAATCTGCTGCAACTCTAACCGAACTGCACGATGTCACTGCTATTAACAGCAGTAAAAGAAGTGTTGTTTTAAATATTCTCATAGCTTTTGTTTTTTGTGTTAATTATTATAACGAGTTTAATAATTCTTCTTCAACAATGTTAGGTAATGTAACTTTTAAATTGGGTTCTACTTCCATAGCACGTTTGATTGAGAAAACAGCTTCTTCATTTCTTGCCCAACTTCGTCTTGCAATTCCGTTGTTTACATCCCAAAACAGCATTGATTTTAAACGTCTTTCCGCATCCTTACTACCATCAAGAACCATACCAAATCCACCATTTATAACTTCTCCCCAACCAACACCTCCACCATTGTGAATACTTACCCAAGTAGCACCTCTAAAGCTGTCTCCAATTACATTTTGTATTGCCATATCTGCAGTAAATTGAGAACCATCGTAAATATTTGAGGTTTCACGATAAGGTGAATCTGTTCCTGAAACATCATGATGATCACGACCCAAAACCACATAACCAATTTCATTATTAGCTATAGCATTATTAAAAGCTTCAGCAATTTTCATACGTCCTTCGGCATCAGCATATAATATTCTTGCTTGAGAGCCAACTACCAATTTATTTTCTTGTGCTCCTTTAATCCACTGAATATTATCAGCCATTTGTTGACGAATTTCCTCTGGAGAATTCCTCATAATTTCTTCCAAAACTTTGCAAGCAATAGCATCCGTTTTTTCTAAATCTTCTGGTTTTCCCGAAGTGCATACCCAACGGAAAGGCCCAAATCCATAATCGAAACACATTGGTCCCATAATATCCTGTACATAGCTTGGATATTTAAAATCTTTACCATTTTCAGCCATAATATCTGCTCCAGCACGAGAAGTTTCTAATAAAAAGGCATTTCCATAATCGAAAAAATAGGTGCCTTTTGCAGCGTGTTTATTTATTGCAGTAGTATGACGACGAAGCGATTCTTTTACTTTCTCTTTAAACAAATCTGGATTGTTTACCATCATTTTGTTAGATGTTTCAAAGCTTAATCCAATAGGATAGTAACCTCCAGCCCAAGGATTATGTAATGAGGTCTGGTCACTTCCTAAATCGATAAAAATATTAGCTTCATCAAATTTTTCCCAAACATCAACTACATTTCCAAGATAGGCAATGGATAGAATTTCCTGATTTGATTTTGCTTTTTTTACACGAGAAACCAATTCATCTAAATCAGAAATAGCTTCGTCAACCCAACCTTGAGAATGGCGTGTATGTACAGCTTTTTCATTAACTTCAGCGCAAACAGTAATACAACCTGCAATATTCCCTGCTTTTGGTTGAGCACCACTCATTCCACCTAATCCTGAAGTCACAAAAATATGCCCTTTTGGCGATTTATTAATTTTTCTAAATCCATTTAATAAAGTAATTGTTGTACCATGAACAATACCTTGTGGGCCAATATACATGTAGCTTCCAGCGGTCATTTGCCCATATTGTGTAACACCAAGTGCATTAAATTTTTCCCAATCGTCTTGTTGTGAATAGTTTGGAATCATCATACCATTGGTTACCACAACCCTTGGTGCTTCTTTATGAGATGGAAACAAACCTATTGGATGCCCAGAATACACCACAAGCGTTTGCTCGTTATTCATCTCGGCAAGATATTTCATCGTTAACCTGTATTGCGCCCAGTTTTGAAATACTGCACCATTTCCACCATAAGTAATCAATTCGTGAGGATGCTGTGCAACTGCATAATCCAAATTATTCTGAATCATAAGCATAATCGCAGCAGCTTGTTTAGATTGTGCAGGATAATCGTCTATTGGTCGTGCATACATCTTGTAATCTGGACGTAAGCGATACATATAAATCCTTCCGTAAGTGTCTAATTCATTCTTAAATTCATTAATTAATTCGGCATGATGTGTTGCATTGAAATAACGCAAAGCATTTTTTAAAGCGAGTTTTTTTTCTTCTTTAGATAAGATGTCTTTTCGCTTTGGAGTATGATTTATAGAGGTGTCGTATGGTTTTGGTTGAGGCAATGTGTTTGGAATACCTTCTAATATGTGTTCTTTAAAAGTCATTAGTGCAATTTGCTTTACTTTTTATTAACTCTCCCGATAGCTATCGGGATTGGTTTTTATCATAATCATAAGGGCAATGTTTGCAATTACTTTCGCAGCAATAACCTCTTTTTATGTGGTATTGTTCGGTAAAACAACGATAGCCTTCAGCTGAAAAGTAATAATCGCCATCTTCTATTGGGACAAATTCCTTCATATTTCACAAAGATAATGTAAATTCAAATGATTTTTGAACATAGTTGAAATATGATTTTTAATCTCGAAAAAAGTATTAACCAGCATATATGTTTACCAACTGAATTTGGTGTAGAACTTTATATTAAAAGAGAGGATAGAATTCATCCTCATATTTCTGGTAATAAATACAGAAAACTTAAATATAACTTAATTGAAGCTGAAACATTAGGGTTTAATATTTTACTGACTTTTGGTGGAGCATACTCAAATCATATTGCAGCAGTAGCTTCAGTTGGTGCTACATTTGGTTTTAAAACCATAGGAATAATAAGAGGCGAAGAATTAAAAAGCAAGGTTAAAGACAATCCAACTTTAAAATTTGCCCAATCTTGTGGTATGCAATTTAAGTTTGTATCTCGTAGCGATTATAGAGAGAAGACATCAGAAGAATTTATTAAAAATTTAAAAGAAGAATTTGGAGCATTTTATCATATTCCTGAAGGAGGAACCAATGCTCTCGCCATTAAAGGTTGTGAGGAAATTTTAACTGAAGCAGATAAGAGTTTTAATTATGTTTGTTGTGCTGTTGGAACAGGAGGAACCATTTCTGGGATTATTAATTCTTCAAAACAAAATCAAAAAGTTTTAGGATTTCCTGCGTTAAAAGGCGAGTTTTTAACTAAAGATATTAGTAAATTTGTAACTCATAAAAACTGGGAATTAACTGCTGATTATCATTTTGGTGGTTTTGCTAAAATAAACAGTGTATTGATTACGTTTATTAATCAATTTAAAAACACATATCATGTTCCGTTAGACCCTGTTTATACTGGGAAAATGGTGTATGGCATTTTTGATATGATTTATAAAAGCAAGTTCCCAAAAGGTTCAAAAATTTTAGCAATTCATACAGGAGGATTACAAGGTATTGAAGGCATGAATATGAGATTAAAAGAAAAGAATTTACCACTAATTTATTAGTAAATATGAAAAGAATTGTTCTGGTTTTTACAATAGCGTTATTAATATTTAGTTGTGGTTCGAGAAAAAAAGCTATCACAAAAAGGTCTGAAACTATAACGGTTAATGAAACTATTGAAGATAAAGATAAAACCGATTTACCTAAAGCCACATCACCAGTAATTAATAGTACAACTCAATATATTTCGGTTTATAAAGATATTGCAATGGATAAAATGCGAACCTATAATATTCCTGCTAGTATAACATTAGCTCAAGGAATTTTAGAATCAGGTTCTGGTAGAGGTCGACTTGCCATTAAAGCAAATAACCATTTTGGAATAAAATGCCATAATTGGAAAGGAGCTAAAATTTATCATGATGATGATAAGCGACAAGAATGCTTTAGAAAATATAGTAATTCGGATGATTCATTTCGAGATCATTCAGAGTTTTTGGTAAAGCGAAAACGTTACGCAAATTTATTCAAATTAAGAAAAGATGATTACAAATCCTGGGCAAAAGAGCTAAGACGTGCTGGTTATGCAACCGACAAAAAATATCCGCAAAAATTAATTAGTATAATTGAGCGCTATGAGCTGTATAAATACGATAAGGAAGTTTTAGGGAAAAGATATAGAAAAGTTAAAAATCAAAATGTTACTCATAAAGTAATTAAAGGAGATACTTTATATTCCATTTCCAAAAAATATAATATAACTGTAAAAAGGCTTCAACACATTAATGGTTTAAAAGGAACAACATTGCAAATAGGCCAAGTGTTACAGTTGCCAAAAGATTAATATAGATTATGATTTATAAAAGAAGTAGTGCATTATTTGCACAAGCAGAACAAGTAATTCCAGGAGGAGTAAATTCTCCAGTAAGAGCGTTTAAAGCTGTAGGAGGAACACCAATTTTTGTAAAAGAAGCTAAAGGTGCTTACTTATATGATGAAGATGGAAATCGCTTGATAGACTACATTAATTCTTGGGGACCAATGTTATTAGGTCATGCTTACGATCCCGTTGTAAATGCTGTAATTAATAAAGCTAAAAAAGGAACTTCCTTTGGAATGCCAACCGAAATTGAAACACAAATTGCAGAATTGGCAGTAGCAATGGTGCCTAATATTGATAAAATCCGATTTGTAAATTCAGGGACTGAAGCCTGTATGAGTGCTGTACGTTTAGCAAGAGGTTACACAGGAAAAGACAAGATTATAAAATTTGCAGGTTGTTATCATGGACATAGCGATTCGTTTTTAATTCAAGCAGGAAGTGGTGCAGTAACGTTTGGTAGTCCAAATAGTCCAGGAGTTACCCAAGGTACAGCAAAAGACACCTTACTCGCACAATATAATGATATCGAAAATGTGAAAACATTAATTGAAGCCAATGCTAAAGAAATTGCGTGTATTATTTTAGAACCTGTTGCAGGAAATATGGGTTGTATTCCTCCAAAAGAATTTTTTTTGAAAGGTTTAAGAGATTTATGTGATGCTCACAACATCCTTTTAATTTTTGATGAGGTAATGACTGGTTTTCGTTTAGCAAAAGGTGGCGCACAGGAATTGTATAATATTAATGCAGATATTGTTTGCTTCGGAAAAGTTATAGGTGGAGGTTTGCCAGTTGGAGCTTTTGCTGCACGTAATGAAATTATGAATTATTTAGCACCTTTAGGACCAGTCTATCAAGCAGGTACATTAAGTGGAAATCCGTTAGCAATGGCAGCAGGATTAGCAATGTTGAACGCAATAAAAAAGGATACAGAATTGTTTAATAGATTAAAAGAAAAGACAACGTATTTGCATGAAGGTATTGAAAGAGTATTAACAGAAGCTGGGATTGTACATACAATTAATAGAGTAGGCTCTATGATTTCTATTCACTTTTCAAAAGATGAAGTTGTAGATTTTGAATCTTCTGCAAAAGGAAATAATGAAACCTTTAAAAAATTCTTTCATGGGCTGTTAAATAAAGGTATTTATATTGCGCCAAGTGCTTTTGAAACTTGGTTTATTACAGATGCTTTAACGTATAAAGATCTCGATGAAACCATCAGGGCAGTTGAAACAGTTGCTGAAACATTATGATACAAAAAAGGCATTGTTATATCAACAATGCCTTTTTAAAAAACTAACCAAACTAACCAACCACTAAAACCTTTTATGTCCTAGTTTTTTAGACCTTCTTTTTTTTTGTTTTTGAGCCATGCTTTTTTTTCGCTTAAATTTTTGTTGATTTTCAAATTTCTCAAATTGTTCTTGTGAGAGAATGCGTTTCATTTCTTTTTTATTAGAAATTTGTTTGTCTAAACGCTTGTTCGTTCTTTTAAATCTATCCTCTTTCGATAATTTTTCACCATTGTTCTTTTCTTTTTTCATTTTAAACGATTTCCGATTTGCACTACGCTCTTTAGCATTTGCTAAATGTATTTTTTCAATGTCACGTTGTTGTGCTTTGGTAAGATCTAATCTTAAGGCCATTTCTTTGGTTTGCAATTTTGCAACTTGTTCAGGAGTAAAATCTTTAAATCTTTGAGAACGTTCTTGTTTGTCTTTTTGTTTATGCTCTCTTCTTTGCTCTTGTGCTGTTATTTGCATTGTTACCAGTGCTATAACAATTAATATTAATTTTTTCATTTGTCTTTAGTTATAGATTTATGATTTTTTGACTATAATAGAAGAGAAAGGTTTAAATGGAATCTCTTTTTTAACTATCAATTAACATTTAGAGATTTTTAACAGCATGAAACTTCAAAAACAATTAACTTTGATATTTATCTACAAAACTTAATAAACAAATGAAAAAACTATTTTTAATTTTAGCATTTTCTATTCTTGCGTTTTCTTGTAAGGACAACAAAACTTCAAATGATTTATCAGTTGATGAGAAAGTAGAATCTACTCAAACAATGATGCAAAAAAACTTAAGCAAATATGTAAATGTGAAACTTACTGCAGATTTAAGTGCGCTCACAGAGAAAGAGCGTGAAATGTTGCCTATTTTTATTCAAGCAGCAGATAAAATGAATGATTTGTTTTGGTACGAATCTTATGGAGATAAATCAGAGCTATTAAACACGATAACAGATGAGGGTTCTAAAAAATTTGTGAAAATAAATTATGGTCCTTGGGATAGGTTAAATGGCAATGCGTCGTTTATAGATGGTATTGGTGATAAACCTGCAGGCGCTAATTTTTATCCGCAAGATATGACCAAAGAAGAATTTGAAGCAGCTGAAATTGAAGATAAATCCAGCATTTATAATTTTGTACGAAGAGACGAAAACGGGAAGTTATATTCAGTTCCGTATCATAAACAATTTGAAGCAGAACTTGCAAAGGTTTCAGATTTATTACTTGAAGCTTCTATGCTTGCTGAAGATGAAGGCTTGAAAACGTATTTAGAATTAAGAGCTCAAGCCTTGTTAGACGACAATTACCAACCCAGCGATTTGGCTTGGATGGATATGAAAACTAATACATTAGATATTGTTATTGGTCCAATTGAAACATACGAAGATCAATTGTTTGGAAACAAAGCGGCACATGAAGGTTATGTATTAATCAAGGATCAAGAATGGAGTGCTAAATTAGCCCGTTTTGCTAGTTTTTTACCAGAATTACAAACTGGAATTCCAGTTGAGGATGCTTATAAAACTGAAACTCCAGGAACTGACTCCGATTTAAACGCTTATGATGTTGTGTTTTATGCTGGCGATTGTAATTCTGGAAGTAAAACCATTGCAATTAATTTACCAAACGATGAAGAAGTACAATTGCAGAAAGGCACACGACGTTTGCAATTAAAAAATGCAATGCGAGCAAAATTTGATAAAATATTAGTGCCTATTTCAGATTATTTAATTGATGAAAACCAACGCAAACACATTACATTTGATGCGTTTTTCGCAAACACAATGTTTCATGAAGTGGCTCATGGTTTAGGAATTAAGAATACTATTAATGGAAAAGGAACAGTAAGAACTGCCTTAAAGGAGCTCTCTAGTGCATTAGAAGAAGGAAAAGCAGATGTTTTGGGTTTATATATGGTACAGCAATTACATGAAAAAGGTGAGATTGAAGGTGATATGAAAGACTACATGACAACTTTTATTACAAGTATTTTTCGTTCTGTACGATTTGGAGCATCAAGTGCGCATGGAAAAGCAAATATGATTCGATTTAATTTCTTTAAAGAAAAAGGAGCATTTACAAGAAATGAAGATGGCACATATACAGTAAATTATGATGAAATGATTGATGCTATGAGCGATTTATCAAATGTAATTTTAACGCTTCAAGGTAATGGCGATTATGATGGTGTTTCAAAATTAGTTGCAGAACGAGGGATTATTTCATCTGAATTACAAGCTGACTTAGATCGTTTAAGTTCAGCTAATATTCCTGTAGATGTTGTTTTTGAGCAAGGTATAGAAGTTCTAGGGCTATAATTTAGTATTGTATAAAAATAAAATGAGGCTTCAAGTATTTGAAGCCTCATTTTTATTGTAATCAGTTGTGTTTAATTATTTGGGTCAAGAATATCTTTTATTCTTTCTAAGGCATCTTGTAAATGAATTCGTTTCATTCCTGAAGAGTTAGCGACAGCTGCTCTTATAGAACGTTGTAAGGTTTTTAATTCTGCTCTTACTACTGCTCTAATATCTGATTGACTAGTATTTACAACAGTAGATTTTTGATAACCACCAAAAGCATTTGCTTTTTTCTGATTTTTTGCAGTCATTAAATAAGCTAATCTATCAATATGTGCACGCTGTAAATTTCTTCTATAGGTGTCAATATTACTACCATTTCTTAATTCACTCCAAATGCCATGTCGTAAATTTCTCATCATATTAGTTAACGAAAAAGCATCATTACCATTTAGTGTTTCATTTTCTATTAAACGCGCCATTTTACCTAAACTTAAAATATTATTTAGGGTTCGTTCTTGTAAACGACGTACTCTTTCTACCGAACCAGAATATTCTATATTGCTAAAAATAGTTTTATCGATTAACCAATCTGGTGTTGTAAATAACTGCTCGTGAATAAATTTCAGAGCATTTTTTTGGTGATCTTTATCTACATAAGTATACACATTTCCATCTTGTCCTGCAGCTTTATAATGTTCATAAACACCACCAATATTATTAGAAACATGTCCCATATAACGATTAAATTGTCCAACTACTTGTCCATAAAGTGTACCTAAATCATCATAGGTTTCACCATCTTTAGTCGTCCATTCTATTAAATTAGGAACTATACGCTTGAGGTTTAATATTCCATAATGACTTGCTAAAATAGCATCATCTCCTAAATCTTCGGTTTGTGAGCTTGGGTCAACAACATCACCAACTTGTTGGTGTCCAAATCTATACATTGGATCTCCAGCGTGTTTTAAAATCCAGTTGTTTAAGGTTTGTTTTTCGTCCTCAGCAGTTTTGGCATCTAAAATTGGTCTGTAACCCCAGCTTATGGCATACTTATCGTAAACCCCAATATTGGGCATTAAGGCAACGCCTTCATCTCCAGGTTGAGCGATATAATTAAATCGTGCATAATCCATAATTGATGGTGCAGTACCATACTTTTGAGTGAATTCTGCACTACGCAAATCTTCAACTTTGTAGGCGCAACTACTTCCCATATTATGCGGTAGTCCTAAAGTATGACCAACTTCATGAGCGGAAACAAATCGTATTAAACGTCCCATAACTTCATCTTTAAACTCGGTAGTTTGTGCATCTGGATTTATAGCTGCTGTTTGTACAAAAAACCAATTCTTTAATAGAGTCATGACATTGTGATACCAATTAATATCACTCTCAAGAATTTCACCACTTCTTGGATCACTAACATGAGGACCATTAGCATTTGGAATTGGAGAAGCCAAATAACGTACAACCGAATATCTTACATCTTCAGGACTCCATTCTGGATCTTCTTCCATTGTAGGTGGATCTTTTGCAATTATGGCATTTTTAAATCCTGCCGTTTCAAAAGCAATTTGCCAATCGTTAATACCTTGTTTGATGTATTTTCTCCATTTTACTGGAGTAGCTCTATCAATATAATAGACAATTTGTTTCTTCGGTTCTACTAATTCTCCTCGTTTAAATTTAGCAATATCTTCATCTTTAACTTCTAAACGCCAACGATCTAAAAAAGTAACCGTTTTACTCTTGTGGTCTTCTAATCCATAATTCACTTGTCCTCTAGCAAACCAACCTACACGCTCATCGAAATTACGACGTTTCATGGTTTCTTTTGGAAGTAATATCATAGAATTATTAATTTCTATAGAAACTGTTCCAGTACTAGAATTTGAAGGTGGTGCTCCAGCAGCATACGTTTTTACGTGTCTAACTTCAATGTTTAAAGGATAACTTTTTACCGATTCGACAAAAGATTTATTAGCTTCTAATCGTGTTATTTTATATTGTTTTCTTCTAAAACTAGGTAAGCCTAATGCTTTAACATCTTTAGAGAATAATTCGGTTACATCAATAACAGTATTTAAAGAATCTTTACTATAGGCTTTAATAGGAAAGGTGTAAAGTACAGGTTCAAAATTAGAGTTTACAACAGCTTCATGAACTGGTAAAGAGTCAGCTGCTACTACGGAATGTGAAACTACACGAAGCACTACTTTTTTGTCCTTTTTTTGCCAACGTAAAACCTGAGTGTTTTGTTTCCCACCTCCAAAGCCAAGACCTTTGGCAGTTTTAGCAATACGAGTTACCATAAGCATTTCTCTTTCAAAAAGAGAGTCTGGAATTTCATAAAAGTAAGTAGCATCTATTTTATGAACAGTAAATAAACCTTCGTCGCTTTTGGCTTCTTTGGTAATTACTTTTTCGTAAGGCTTAATAGCACCTTTTTTAGGTTTTTCTTTAGGTTTTTCTGTTGCTTTTTTTGCTGCTTCAGCTTCGGCTGCTTTTTTTGCAGTGTTACAAGATGTTACTATTAGTGTTATTGCTAATAGTAAAACTTTAATAGTAGAATGTTTCAATTTGATTTGATTTTTTGGTTTCGCACGTGAAAATAGGTAATACCTATTTGAGATGAAATGTTTGTTAATAAATTTAGCATTTTTTTAACTTAAATTTAGAGGGTAAATTTTTTTAAATTGATTTAAACTTAATTTTTGTAAATTGAGCTTCTAAATTTTTAAAATGCCATATTGGTTAACTATCCTTTTATTAATTCTTGCAGCTTATATAGTAATAAGCGTGATTTTGTATTATGTACAAGATTACTTTTTGTTTAAACCGGAAAAGCTTTCAAAAGACTTTCAGTTTTATTATGATAATCAGGAAACAGAAGAGCATAATTTGGAAACAAGAGATGGAGCAACAATAAACGGATTGCTTTTTAAACCTAAATCTGAATCTAAAGGGATCGTTTTATATCTTAAAGGAAATTCTAAAAGTATAAGAGGCTGGGGAAAGTTTGCGGTTGATTTTACCAGACATGGTTATAGTGTGTTAATGGTAGATTACAGAGGCTTTGGAAAAAGTACAGGAAAGCGTTCGCAAAAAGCCATAAAAAGAGATCTTCAAGTTATATACAATATGATAAAAGAGAAGACTAAAGAAAGCAGAATTATTATTTATGGTCGTTCTTTGGGTTCTGGTTTTGCTTCAAAATTAGCATCGATGAATAACCCAAGAATGTTAGTTTTAGATGCTCCTTATTACAGTTTAAAAAAGGTTACTGGGCGTTACATGCCATTTATGCCATTATCTATTTTAATGAAATACCCTTTGCCAACTTACAAATGGTTAAAATATGTGCAATGCCCTATACACATTATTCATGGGACACACGATAAACTTATTCCTTTTAAGACAAGTGTAAAATTATCGCAGATTAAGCCAAAAATTACACGTCTTTATACTGTTATTGGTGGAGGTCATAAAAACTTAAATAATTTTGAGTCATACCATAAAATGTTAGGCGAAATCATTAATTCTAAACCAAAAGAAGTTAATCTAGAAGAATCTAGTATTAATGTAAACCATTCAAGCAGAAAGCCAAATGCGAAGGTTTAAAAAAGCAATTTATTTTTTAATATTTTTTTATGTTATGATTGGAACTTCTCTGTATTTTTTGCAAGAAAAACTAATATTTCTTCCTACTACATTACCACAAGATTTTGCATATAGTTTTTCAAACCCTTTTGAAGAGTTGTTTTTAAAATCTGATGATGGTGCTGTAATAAATGCCATTCATTTTAAAACCGAAAAACCCAAAGGAGTAATACTATATTTTCATGGTAATGCAGGAGACTTATCACGTTGGGGAAAAATTACAGAATTTTTTGTCGAAAAAAATTATGATGTGTTAGTTATGGATTACAGAACCTACGGAAAAAGTAGTGGTACCTTAAGTGAGCAGGCACTTTATAACGATGCGCAAATGTGTTATGATTATTTATTAAAGCATTATCAGGAATCTGAAATTACTATATATGGTCGTTCAATAGGAACAGGAATGGCAACTCATTTAGCATCAAGAAACCAACCTCATCGTCTTATTTTAGAAACACCTTTTTATTGTTTAGCAGAAGTTGCAAAATATAGATTTCCTGTATTTCCTGTTAAGAAATTGCTTAAGTATAATTTTCCTTCTTATCAATATATTCAAGATGTTAAGTGTCCAATTAAAATATTTCATGGTACAGACGATAATATTATTCCTTATGCTTCAGGAGAAAAACTATTTAATAGTATTGTTAAAAAAGAGAAGACATTTTTCACCATTAAAAAAGGAGAACATAATAATTTAATTGAGTTCGAAACTTACCGTAAACACATTCAGAAAATCCTGAATTAAAGTCCTAAAAATTTAATTATAAGATTTCTATTTCTTAAAAAAAGCATAAAGAATATTTTCTTATGTTAAATATTTCTAAACACTTGTAACATATTGTATTCGTTAACGTCTATAGTGTAAATAACAATCAATTAAAAACAATATTATGTACCGATTAGCTTTATTATTTAGTGTGCTTATTACATTAAATGCAGCCGCTAAAATTAACAATGATTCTAACTGTTTTAACTTAGAATTAGATACTACAAATATAAATAGTATAGAACATGAATTAGAAACTTCACTTTTTGATAAAGATGAAAACCTTGACAATCAATATTTAGAAATAGACGCTATTGAAGTTATTGAAATAGAAGAAGAAGTAGCATTAGGATTTGATACTGCAAACTATTTACCTGAAAATTTTAATCCTTTAAAAGGGAAACACGATTTAGATTTAAAATCTATAGAAGTTATAGAAATGGATGAAGAAGTAGAGTTTGATTTTAATCCAAAAGATTATTTGCCAGAAGACTTTAATGCCTTAAAAGGTAAACATGATTTAGATTGGAGCTCTATTGAGTTAATAGAACTAGAAGAAGAAGTTGAATTTGATTTCGATACAAAAGATTATTTGCCAGCAAACTTTAATGCCTTAAAAGGTATGCATGATTTAGATTGGAGTTCTATTGAGTTAATAGAACTAGAAGAAGAAGTTGAATTTGATTTCAATCCAAAAGATTATTTACCAGCAAACTTTAATGCTTATAAAGGTATGGAAGTCTATGCAGAAGTTGCCTGTCTTTATTAAAAAGGCTAAGATTTAATAAGGATTTTAAAAACCAGTAATTAAAAAATTGCTGGTTTTTTGTTTTATAAATATATTAGTGATTCTTTTTCAGAATTAAGAACTCATCATCCATTACATTTCCTGTTAAAATTAAATTTCCAAAAGGTACAGCAACCGTTGAAGCAGACATTACAGTGCCATCATCTAAATATACTGTTTCAACATCAAAATTGTTTTTGCCTCTATAATCAATTTTAATTATTTCGGAAGGGGAAGTGTCTTTTTTTCCTTTAGCATATGCAGTAAATCTCAATAAATTTGGATGTGCGCCTATCCAAAGATTTCCTTTGGTATCAATTTCTATGTTATCCACTCCTGTTCCACAAGGAATATCTTCAATAAATTCAAGCGAGCCATCTGTATTTTTAGAATACACTTTAACCAAAAATTTTCGTGGAGAAGCAACAAAAAGCAAATTGCGTTTGGTATCGAAATTTATACCATTGGCGTAAGCAATTCCACTAGCTACTTCGCTGTAATCCTTGCCATCAAAATAAATGACATTAGAGACCGAAAGTCCTGCATAATCTTCTATAAATCTTCCAATGCCTTCCGTATACTTATGATCGTTGGTAAAATAAAAACGATTTTCATCAATCATGACGATATCGTTAGGACTAATCATAGATGCATCTGTCAACGACTTTTTAAAAGTTAGAGTTTCTCCATTTAATGTAAAAATTTCTATTGAATGTCCTTGTAGCGTATGATTAATTGCCGCTACTTTATAAGTGCTATCGGTTTTAAACAGGGAAATACCATGAGGTGCAAACGATTTTTTAAAATCTGAAGTAAGTGGTTTAACTTTAAATGTTCCACTTTTTAATTCCATAAAATAGAGTCCACCAATATCTTCGTCTTTAGGTGGAAAAATGCCTCTATCTGTAGATGAAATTAAAGCAAAGCTATCTAAAGCACTTATTGTTATATCTTCAGCTCCTGGAAGCGCAATTTTTTTAACAATCTCGCCATCGAATTGATTTTCAACCGTTCTGAAAAACCCTGTCGAAAATAAAATATTAACAACAAAGACGATAATTAGAAGGAGTACTATTAGAATAATTTTTTTTATAAGTCGCATAAATGGAATGGGTTTGTTTTTCTAAAAATACATTAAAAAATAAAACTCATTAAATAAAAGGATTTTCACTATTGTATTTCCATAATATTACAAGTATCTTGATAACTCATATAATTTAAAAAAATGGATTTCATAAAAACAGAAATATTAGATTACGTATTGCTCATAGAGCTTAACAGAAATGAAAAGATGAATGCTTTTACATTTCAAATGTTACAAGAGTTAGCTGAAGCTTACACCATGCTAGAAGACGATACAAGTTTAAGATGTGGTTTTTTACATTCTAAAGGAGATCATTTTACAGCTGGTTTAGATTTAGCAGATGTTGCAAAACACATTGCAAAAGGAGCTACTTTATTTAACGATGACTTGGTAGATCCTGTACAATTAATGGGAAGAAAAAGAACCAAACCAGTAGTTGTAGCAGTACAAGGTTATGCATTAACTATTGCCATAGAATTGGTGTTAGCAAACGATATTTGTATCGCAGCAAAAGGCACAACATTTGGACAAATTGAAATTAAACGAGGTATTTTCCCTTTTGGTGGGGCAACCATAAGATTTGCACAACGTTGTGGTTGGGGAAATGCAATGCGTTACTTATTAACTGGTGATACTTTTAATGAAACTGAAGCCTTACGCATTGATTTAATACAGGAGATTTCGGAAAATCCTTATAAAACAGGTTTGGCTATTGCAACAACTATTGCAAAACAAGCACCTCTTGGTGTACAAGCGACTTTGGTTAATGCAACAAAAACATTTGAGGAAGATTTTGAAGCTGCTAAGACCGATTTAATGCCAATACTCCACAAGCTCATGCAATCTAAAGATGCTCAAGAAGGGATACAATCTTTTGTAGAGAGAAGAGAAGCTAATTTTACAGGTGAATAATCAGATATTAAAATAAAGGAAGTTATAGACTTAAACATCTATAACTTCCTAAATTTAGGTGTCTAATTTTTGATTAACCCTTGTCCTTCAATCCATGGAGCTCCAGCTCTTTTTAGATCTTGTTCTAGAGCAGGAAATATATTAGCAGTTACATTTTGTAACTGTGACTTGATACCAGATAATTGTTTTTTAGCTCGGTTAAATGAAGCCTTATGATTACCAGTTGGGCCATAGGTGTTAGATAATGCCATTCTCCCAATACGATTTGCATTATTTGGTGTTGGATTTGATCGTTCACCAATTTCTCCTTTAATTTTGTTACCACTCAATATCTTTTCAATTTCCAACAATGTAATTCTTGTATCATTAATTTTTTGCATTAGATCAATACTAGGATTATTTGCTTTATCTACGGCACGCTTCATAGCATCTATAAATTTTAAACTATTAGACATCATTAAGTTAGTAGCCGTAAGGTCTTGTTGAAAACTAAAAACTTCCTCTCTAAAGGCATTCATTTCATCAAAAGATTTGCGTTTTAGTGTACCGTCATACATTGGCACAACTTTAAATTCTTTTGGACCTTGAAGTGTAGTTGTCTTTCCATCAACACGTTTTATGAGTGTTACTGTATAATCTCCAGGAGTTGCCATTATACCTCCTTCACCAAAGAAATTTCTTCGTTGACTAGGAGCTTCTAACCTTTCTCCACTTTTATTTGGATAGTTAAGTCTCCAATTAACACGATTAAAACCTTTTTTATTTGTTCCCTTAACTCTATTAATTACATTTCCACTTGCATCTTTTATAACTAAAAATATGGATGGTCCATCTTGATTGGTTTCTTCTTCAAGAGCTTCCCAACCAGGAAAATTAGTATTTCCTTTTTTATCTTTAGCATTTCTAATATTTTTTAAAGATTTTAGTTTTTCAGACATAAAATAGGTGAAATTTGCTCCAAAAGGCGGGTTTTTTGCAATCCATTCGCCATCTCCCTGGCTCCCAACTCTCCTAGACTGTTTATACCAATATGCTGGTTTTATAGAAAATAATGTAGCTTCCGATGATAGCATTGAAGTATCAAAATTTCGTATAGGTGAAATATCATCTAAAATGAAAATCCCTCTTCCAAAAGATCCTGCTACTAAATCATTTTCTCTACGTTGTATGGTAATGTCTCTAAAAGAAATGGTTGGAACCCCTCCTTTTAATTGAATCCAGTTGGTTCCGCCATTATATGTGAAATATATTCCATATTCTGTTGCTGCAAACAGCAAATCTTTCTTAATGTGATCCTGTACTAATCTCCAAATTAATAACCTATCCGGTAAGTTTCCATTTATTAATGTCCACGTTTTTCCTTTATCATTGCTCTTAATTATGTAAGGTTTATAATCTCCATATTTATGATTATCTAAAGCTGCATAAACCACATTAGCATCAAAAAGGTCTGCACGAACATCATTCACAAATGGTAATGATGGTACTCCTTTTATATTTTTAAGAGAAATTTTCCGCCAAGACACTCCTCCATTTTCTGTAACCTGAATAATACCATCGTCTGTTCCAGCATAGAGTAATCCTTCCTGTTTTGGAGATTCGGCCAACGATGTTATTGTATTATAATTAGACATGGCCCCAACATCCCAAGCATTATCCCAACTTTGTTGTTTGCCATACATAGGGAAAGTTATTCTATCTTGATTTAAGGTAAGATCTTTAGAAATTGGTACCCAATCGTCTCCTCTATTTTCGGATTTCCATACACGCTGAGAAGCAAAATATAATCTCTTTGGATTATGAGAGCTTACTACAATTGGTGCATCCCAATTATATCTTTCATAAGGATCGCCTTCTTGTGCTTGTGGCTGAATGAAAACGGATTCATTGGTCACATTATCTATTCTCCAAAGTACGCCTTGCTGAAACTCGCCATAAGAAATATTTGGATTTCCTGGCTCTGTAGCTGTTTGAGCACCATCTGCCCCTAAAGTTTTCCACCAATCAGCACTTGCAATGCCATCAGAGCTTTTAGTTTGTGAAGGGCCACCGTGAGAACCATTATCTTGAGTGCCACCATATATATTATAAAACGGCTTAGAATCATCAACAGCAATTTTAAAGTACTGTGTAATAGGCAAGTTTCTTATATATTTCCAACTCTTGGTTAGATCAAAACTTTCATATAAGCCACCATCTGTTCCAAATAACAAGTAATTAGGATCCGATTTTTTAAATACAACGGCATGGCTATCGCTATGTTGGTTAGATCTCGGCATTCTACTGAATGTTTTACCATGATCGGTTGAAACCAGTGCGCTGTTATTCATAAAATAAAGAGTGCCTTCTTGATGAGGTGAAGCAATCAATTCCTGATAGTAATGTGGACCAGTACCACCAGAAACGGCATCAGATTGTTTTGACCAGGATTCACCCCGATTTTTAGAAATGTAAACACCACCTTTCCTTCTGTCCAATTCAATAGCAGCGTAAATAACATCAGAATTAAATGGAGACATGGTGAGCCCTATTTTTCCCAAATTAGATTTTGGGATGCCTTTAGTAAGTTTTTTCCAGGTGTCTCCACCATCAGTGCTTTTATGCAATCCCGAACCTGGTCCGCCACCTAAATAAGCCGCAACAGTTCTATGACGTTGCCAAGTTGCTGCATACATTACATCAGGATTATTTGGGTCAATCAATAAATCTGTAGCTCCAATCCATTCATTATCTCCAAGAGTTCTTTTCCAACTCTCTCCACCATCAATAGATTTATAAACTCCACGTTCTCCTCCTTTAGTCCAAAGCGGTCCTTGAGATGCTACCCAAATGATATTTGAATTCTTAGGATGTACAACAATTTTAGAGATGTGTTCAGAGTTTTTTAATCCCATATTTTTCCAGGTGATTCCATCATCATGACTTACATAAATACCATCGCCAATTGCAACATGTCGTCCACCTACATTTTCTCCGGTTCCAACCCAAATGGTATGTGAATTATTAGGATCGATTGTTACACATCCAATGGAGTATGAAGATTGCTTGTCAAAAAGTGGTTTCCATGTTGTACCTGAATTAGTAGTTTTCCATACACCACCTGAGCCAACTGCTACGTACCAAATATTTTCATTTTCTGGATTTATAGCAATATCTGCAATTCTTCCCGATGTCATTGCTGGACCAATGTTTCTGAATTTTAAACCGTTAAAGGTGTCTTCATCAATATTTTGAGTTTGTCCTGAAATTATCATTCCTATGAAACAAATCCATAGACATGATGTTTTAATAATTTTATTCATAGTTAGTAAAGAATTAATCTCTATAATAAGAGAATGGTTATTTATTTTAATTTAGTTAGTAATTATAGGTAGTTTTATTTGTGATGTATAAATTGAAGAATGATGCACCTTATTATGAGCAATTACACTTTCTTTTTCATCATAGTTATTCCCTCCTGTATTTAAATTACGCGCAAAACGTGGAAAATTACTACTAGAAACTTCAATACGAATTCGATGACCTTTTTTAAAGTAATTACTGGTTGACATTGGTGTTAAATCTACTTTGTAAACGTTTCCTTTTTCCATAAAAACTTCTTTATCGTAGCCTTCTCGATAGCGAACACGTTGGATAGTTTCATCTAAATTATAAGCTTTTCCATCAGGATATACATCTATAAGTTTAATAGTAAAATCGGTGTCTTTTGCATTTGAAGACACATATAATGTAGATTCAATAAACCCAGAAACTTCAACACCTTCGTTTAAAACATCAGTCGTATAAACCAAAATATCATTTCTGGTTTCCATTTGTTGTTGATCAAAAGCTCCTCCTTTAACAGCTCCTCCGGTACAGCACACATTACCTCCATAAGAAGGGACTGGTTTCATTGGGTCATACGTAAAACTATCTGGATTATCAGAATCAGCTTTTGATGTTGTTAATTTCCCGTCTCCAAAAAAGCTATTTGCTTTACCATTACTATTTAAATAATAGGTGGTTAGTTTAGCTTTTTCTGGAGGCCAAGTTTCTGATGCTTGCCACTTGTTACTTCCCATAGTATAATACTGAACTCGAGGTGTTTTTTCTTTAAAATCATTTTGTTCCCCTTTCAACCACAAATCGAACCAAGCATAAATTTGCTCATCGTAATTAAGTCTTGCGTCTCCAACACTACGTTCGCCAATAATGGTGTTTTCGGTAGCCCTTTTATAGCCACAATGTAAGGTTGGAGCAATTACCAAATACTGGTTGTCTCTTATGGTAGCATCTTTTGAATTATTTCTTACATGATTAAAAAGCGCCAAATTAGGAGTTATGGATACATCATACCATGAAGCAAACCAAAAACTTGGAACGCCAATTTCCATATTATCATGATAAATACCACCATTAAACCAAGCTTCATCATTTGGTTTTCGGCGTACCATTTTGTCAAAAACCTCATGTTTACCGTTTATGTTTTTTAGTATATCCTGAATAGGCAAATGTTTCATTGCTTCAGACATGTCTACTGGAGGATTTTCGGGAGCTAAGTCGTAAAATCTAGAAATGCGAATCAAATCTTCTTGTGTTGCACCTGCGGGAATTCTCGGTTTAAATATATCATGTTCTACACCATAAAGCCAAGAAAAGAATAACATTTGTTCCACACCACCACGATACCAATTTCCTTGTTCGTTTATATCACCAATTCTTCCTACACCAGCACCATAAGCTTGTGGCACCATAGCTGCATGAGATGGATGATCTAAAGCGGCAACAGCCATTTGCCATTCGGCAGTAGAAGAGCAACCTAAAGTACCTATTTTACCATTAGACCAAGATTGATTTTTCATCCAAGTGAAGGCATCAAATCCATCGGTTAATGGAACACCAAGAATATCCCATTCTCCTTCCGAAAAATAACGACCACGTTCATTTTGAACTACATAAGCATAACCTCTTTTAACTGCTTCTAAGGCTCTTCTTGCTGTTCCTGTTCTTTGCTTTCCATCTCCCCAAGAATTAAAATTATAAGGTGTACGAGAAAAAATTATAGGTACTTTTTTATCGGTTTTAGGACGATAAATATCAGTAGCCAAACGAATGCCATCACGCATAGGCATCATTACTTTTTGATCTACTATGGCAATTTCATTTAGCTTTTCGAGAATATCATCTTGTGCTTTGAGGATTAAGCTGCTTACTAAGAAAAATGTAAGCATTGAGCCTAATAAAATAGCGCGTCTTTTCATTATGATTGGTTACTTAGTTAGATAATTGATTTAAAGGTATGAAACTCATATTAAACAAGACAACAAGAAATAATATTTAACAAATGGACTTTTCCAAATTATCTTGGGTTTTTGAAACCTTTGTCTGTTTAATTAGCTCTGTCATTAGATTTGAAATTTTTCTACTTTCAAGTAAATCGTGGTATGATCTTGAGAAAGGACTATCATATAGTATTTATTATTTAAAATTGAAAAAACAAGATTTGTATATTCGTGTAATAAGTTGTAATTATGCTTATGAGTTCTTAACTAAACCAACCAATATGATATTTCTTACCAAATTAAAAAAAGCCTTCACTTTTTTCGTGTTTATTGTTGCTATTACTCAATTATTTGCTCAAGATTTAGACAAAACCTATGCCGATTTAATAAAAGAATATACTACAGATTCGCGGTTTTTGCCAAGATCGTTACAAACGTTTCCAGCATCTTCAGAATTGCCTTCACCTTTAGAGCATTTTGGAACTATAATAGGCGCTCCTGGTGTGATGCATCATACTGCCGATATCTATAATTATTATAAAATACTGGCATCGAAGTCCGATAGAATTAAAATGGTAACTGTTGCCAATTCAGAAGAAGGAAGACCAATACATTTACTTATTATTTCAAGCCCAGAGAATTTAAAAAATCTTGATATATATAAACAGAATTTAAACAAATTAGCAGATCCAAGAACTATTGAATCAGATGAAGTAGAAAATTTGGTGGCTCAAACAAAACCCATGTATTACCTTAATGGAGGTTTGCATTCAACAGAAATGGGATCGCCAGAAATGCTTATGGAATTAACATTCAGGCTTATTGCAGATGAGAGTAATGAGATGCAAAATATAAGAGATAATGTAATTACTTTGATAAATCCAGTATCAGAACCCGATGGAAGAGATAAACAAGTAGATTGGTATTATCGTTACACAAAAAGTAAAGAAGTATATGATGATGGTTTACGAAGTTCACCACCTTATTGGGGAAAATACGTGTTTCATGACAATAATCGTGATGGATTGCAAGTGTCTCAAGCCTTAACAAAAGCCATTTTTGATGTGTATTATGAATACCATCCAGTTGGAATGTTAGACTTACACGAATCTGTTGCATTATTGTATATCTCAACAGGAACTGGACCTTACAATACGTATATAGATCCAATTACAATAGGTGAGTGGCAGGTTATGGGAAACCACGATTTAACTCAAGTAACTGCTGAAGGACTTCCAGGTGTTTTTACTTGGGCATTTTATAATGGGTGGTGGCCAGGCTATGGAATTTGGGTTGGAAATAACCATAATTCTGTTGGTAGATTTTATGAAACCTTTGGAAATGCAGGAGCAAACACATTTATGAGAGACCTTTCAAACAGTAAATATGCTGGAGATCCTGTACATTCAAGACAATGGTATCGCCCAGTGCCACCAACCGAAAAAGTATTGTGGTCTGCTAGAAACAATGTAAATTATATGCAGTCTGGAGTTGTGGCATCGTTAAGTTATGCTGCTAATAATGGCAATCAATTACTGAAAAACTTCTATCAAAAAGGTGTCAATAATATTAATAAATGGAAGCAAGGCGGGAATTTTGCTTATGTGATAAATAAGGAGCAACGCGATCCAAACATGGTTGCTTATTTAGTAAATCAGTTGCGAGTACAAGGCATCGAAGTGCATCGTAGAAAAAGCGGTAACAATAAAGGTGAATACGTTGTAGTGCTTAATCAGCCTTATAGTGGATTTGCTGATGCACTACTTTCTAAACAAGATTATCCTAAAAAAGCAAAATATAACCCTTACGATGATATCTCCTGGACCTATGGCTTGATGTATGGTGTAGATGTTGAGGTAATTTCAAAATCTGATGGATTTTCGATGGATGCGCTTGAATTAGTGACTGAAGATGTTAAAATTACAGGTTTCGATTCTGGAAGTGGTACACATATGATTATTAATTACAAAGCACAAAATGAAATTTTACCATTATTGTATAAAATATCTTCAACAAATAATGATGCAAATATTACAATAACAACTGAACCAATTACAATAAAAAAAGATTCTTTAGGAAGTGGAAGTATTATGATTTCGGGAGCTGATAAGAATACAGTAAATCTTATTAAAAGTATGGGATTGGATGTTATTAAATCTTCATCTTTACCAAAAGCATCAACACGTTTAGTGAAATTACCACGAATTGCAATTTATCACACTTGGTATAATACACAAGCCGAAGGTTGGGCACGATTCACTTTTGAAAATCGAAAAATTCCTTACACATCTATTGATAAAGACGATCTAAAAGATGGTAATTTATATAATCGTTTTGATGTAATTTTAATACCACATACTTCTGGAAGTGTAGAAACTATGATACATGGTATCGATACAAAATGGGGGCCAATGCCATATACAAAAACAGACGAATATCCGCATCATGGATATCCTGATGCTACTCACGATATGACAGGTGGTCCAGGTTTTGATGGTATGCATAATCTTAAACAATTTGTTGAACAAGGCGGAACATTAATTACCCTTGCCAATGCAACACGGATGGCTGCCGAAACAGGAATTACCCGAGAATTATCAACTTACAGTACTGGCAATTTGTATCATCCAGGTTCAATAGTTACGGCGAAGGTTAAAAATAATGGACATCATATTATGAATGGCTACCCAGAAGTAACACATGTGTTTAGAGGTAATTTACAACTATATCAAGTTGGGAAATATCAACGGCATCATATGGTAATGCAATACGGAACGAGTCAACTTAAAGACGAGAAAGTATATGATGGTGAGATTATGGGAATGCAAGATTATAAGCCAGATTCGTTAGCTGTTGCTAAATCAAAAGAGAAATCTAAACAAAAATATGTGCTATCAGGGATGGTAAAAAACGAAGACAAGATTGTTGGACAAGGCGCTATTTTTGACATTCCTGTTGGTAAAGGACGAGTGATTGCTTTTACATTTAATCCGCTGCATCGCTATTTAAATCATCATGATGCACCAATGTTGTGGAATGCTATTTTGAATTGGGATGTAAAACCTGAATAAAAATTTTATTTGAGTTTTCCTCATTAAAAGCACATGACATTCTATGGCAGAAAAACCAGTTTATAGTAAATCGTATAAAGGTATGTCTTACTCATTCTTACTGGTGTTTACAGTTTAATTTTTAATCCACCATTTAATACAAAACCATCAACAGGAGCATAAATATCTCTAAAAGTTGGGTCGGTAATTGGTCCAGTATAAATAGTATCAAACTTTGTTTGTCTTGTATTTCCAAAATTTTCAAAATTTATAAAAACTGAAAAATTCTCCCATAACTTTTCAACCATAAACCCGAACAACCAATATTGTTTTCCAGTTGCTCCATCGTTTAATTCTTGAGGAGAAAAATAATAAGCTTCTAATCCCATTTTTAATTTTTCTTCAATTTCATACATCAAAACATTATTTAATCGGTGTTTTGCAACCAATGGAAAAGTTGTTGTTTCACCATTATAATGTTCTATTACGTCGGCCAATGTGTAGCCTACAAAAAGTTTAAAGTCTTTATAGGTTAACTTTATATTAGTTTCAATTCCTTTGGTATCGATATATCCATCAGGTTGAAGAAATTCAAACGTGTTATTACTAGTTGGTGTTAAAATCAAAGGATCTTTTATTTGGGTGTAAAATATTAAAGCGTTTAAACTGAAAGACATTTCGTTAGAAAATTGTGTCTTATAATTAACATCGAAATTTCCGCCTATGGATTGCTCTGCTTTGGTTTTTGAAATATCAATAGGAAGTACATCTTTAAACTGAATGCGCTCTGCGTCTTCTGTAAATACAGTTGGAGTTTTATAACCCAAACCACTACCAAGTCGCAGAGCTAGTTTTGGATTAACCTTTAAAAGTGCAGAAATTCTTGGTAAAGCAAAAAAACCATATTCGTTTTGATAATCGGTACGTAAACCAGTTTCAAGTATAAATTTATCTGTTAGGTTCCAAGTATTTTGAATAAACACACCAAAGGTTGTATAATTATAGTCCACGACTTCAGCTTCGTTAAATTTGTCTTGGTCAAATTTATCAGTCCAAAGATTTAATCCAACGATCCATTCACTTTTTCCGCTGTTATAATTATAGGTTGCTTCGGTAAAAGAAGATAATTGATCTCCAGAAAATTTGAATGTTGGAATTTCAATACTTCTATCGTAATAACTTATACTATTTTTAAAAGATAATTTAGATTTGTCGTTAATTATATGATCCAACCCAATTTGAGTGCTTAAGCGATTTGTTTTATTTTTTTCAAAATAAGAATGTTCGCTACTGCCTCCATCTTCAATATATATAATATCGCCTCCAATACGTTCTTCAATAGTAATATTAAAGCCAGCATTAAGTGTTGTTTTATCATTTATGTAAACAAATAATTTTGGATTAATTGTATATCTTGTAAATTTTGGAATTGCTGTAAATCCTACATCTGAAGGATCGTAAGGCGCTCCTAAATTATAAGACGCAAAAATGGTGGTTCCAACTTTCTTGAATTTTTGAGAATAAAATCCGCTTACATCCAAGCCTAATGCAGATGTTCCGTTTAGCATAAGATTAATTTCTCTTTCTTCTACAGGTTTTTTTGAAATTAGATTAACCAAACCAGCAATAGCACCACCACCATAAAGTGTTGAAGAAGCGCCTTTAATTACTTCTACTTGTTTCAAATCTAATGGAGCAATTTGCAGTAAACTTAAACCACCAGAAAATCCCGAATATAACGAATAACCATCTCTTAAAATTTGCGTGTATTTTCCATCAAGTCCTTGAATTCGTATACTGGAATTATAACTTGTAGCTGATGTTTGTTGTGTTTGAATACCTGTACTTTCGTTCAACATCATGCGAATATCACCAGGTTTCATATTCCCTTTTTCTTCGAGTTCTTCTCCCGAAATAGCTTCGATCCGTGTTGGTGTATTGTAAATAGTTCTACTGGAACGCATGGAAGAAATAATTATTTCATCCAACTCGTCTCCTTCACTGGGAGACAGTAAAATTTCCAAGGGTTCGGTTTGTGTTAAGGGAAAATTAAATGTATCGGTTTTTCCCAGATAGCCGATATAACTAAAAGTTATGATTTGTTTCCCATTAGGAATGTTATTAATTTCTAAAAAGCCGTTTTCGTCAGAACTTGCACCTATAGTTGTGCCTTGTATAATTGCACTTGCACCAAATAATACTTCTTTACTTTCGCTATCTTTAATAATGACTTTTAATGTGTTTTGTCCTAAAGTTATAGATGTATAGAGCATTGCCAATAGAAACAAAATAAGTTTTCCCATTAGTTTCTAATTTTTTTAATATTTAGAAGTCTTCCTTTTAGTTTTTGAGAATTCAAATTTCAAATTTTTTAATTGAATTTAAAGATACTTAATATCACTAAATTTTAGTTAAATCTCTTTATAATTTCTCAATGACGACTCTGTGAAAGCTTTTATGATAGCATCTGCTACAATCTAAAATTGTACCTCACCTTCAATAAAATTTGTTGACTTTGTAAAACCCAATTTTCGGTAATATCATTCAACGTATTATGATTAAACACAAAAATAACATCGCCAAGAGGTGAAAATATCCAATGAACTCTTACGTTCACACCCAAATTTCTGCTATCAGTATCGTATTGAAAATAGCTATTTAATTGAAAATCTGAATTTACATTAAACCGCACACGTGAACCAACCAGCGTTTGGTCAAAATCTCCCCAAGGTAAACGACCAATGTTTCTTTCACCATTGAATTCAATACCTA
>Ga0164320_10000022_pt1 | contig 39385 bp, 39 predicted proteins | sample GuaBasSediGuay11_FD_113736 | JGI IMG/M metagenome (GOLD analysis project Ga0164320, IMG submission 113736) | Subseafloor sediment microbial communities from Guaymas Basin, Gulf of California, Mexico - Guay11, Core 4567-28, 0-3 cm | ecosystem: Environmental > Aquatic > Marine > Hydrothermal...
ATTACTGCCGCCGCTGAATCCGCTGACTGTGACACTCGGCATCACTAATATTTCCTTCGTCGCCCAAATCGTTGACTGGAATGCCCCACTCCGGCACGAGGTGATAAAGAAAGCGCACGAACACAAGGGAACCAGTTTCGTCCGAATTATCCAGCGCTGCCCGGTGTATGTGGAATCGATCTGCAAGACCTTGCAGGATGAACCGGCGAGGATGCAACTGCTCACACACGAGAACGGTGTGCAGGTCGGCGATAACGTCAAGCGGCTATTCCCGAACCAGGCTGAGCATGACCCGTCGGACATCGCGGCCGCCCTCGCAATCGCGGCCGACGATTCTGTCCTGCCGTTGGGAATTCTCTACCACAATCCGGATGCACCGCGTTACGACATGATGACCTCGGTCGGCCTCGAAATGAGCGTGGACGAGAGGCTCGCCGGTATGAACAAGGCACTGGATAACTTCGCCATATAGCGGGCTAACAATGAATTCCGTATCGGAAAGCAAACACGACGTTCTCGAGATGGCCGGGACGGAGGGTGATATCGACACAGACATGATCGGCCTGCTCCGCCGTTTTCACTATGGTGAACCGGCTGCCACAGCGGCTACCACGCTACCTTCGGACGCGGTCTTACCGGCCCTGCTCAATGCCTATCGTGATGCTTCTGCCATTCGTTATCAGTACCCGCTGTACTTGATTCCTCCCGACGGGACGACCCTGACCGTGCTCGCGAAACCTGCCGGCGAACATCTTTCTGATTCGCTGGAAGTGCTGGCGCCGGACGCCGGCGACGCCAGGATTCTGAAAGATAATCTCCCGTGGATAGAACGCTATCTAAGGCAGAAGCTTGATAGTCCTGATCCCATTGACGCGGTCGAGCTGTTTGCGAAAGCGGCAGCAGCCATGCAGGAGCAACTCGACCTGGATTCGGGCAACCGGGAAAAACTGCAAACAGATCTCGACAGACTCAAGGGCGCGATAGTGCCCGGCGGACAATTCCTGAGTTACGGACCGCGCGTATCGCTGCATTTGATGTTGCATGCAATTCGGCACCGACATGATCAAAGCCGCGAACAAATCGGCCAGCAGATCGACAAACACATTCACGGATTGCAGTCGCTACTGGATGTGGAAAAGGCCAAGTCGGCCGACGCGAACGAGCCCGGCAGCGTAAAAACCAGCGTCGGCTCGGGCTCCCGCCATTTTGACGCCGGCGCCCTGTCCGGAATGCTCGAACAACGGGTACACGGTTCGGTCGAGATGCTGCCTGAGCGAAAAGTTCGAATCGAACGCGCGTTGCAGGAATTGCAGGCCTGGCAGGACGACCCGGTACTGGTCAGGTTTGTGGGCCCCGACCCCGAGTTCGGCAAGCAACCCGATCTGGAGTTGATCAACAGCGACGACCCGTGCACAACAGCAGGTGAGGTCTTCGCGCGTGACGCCGCGAATTTCGCGGGACTGTTCGCCGCAATCAGAATCGCGACGCTTGAAATCGACGGCAATTACACTCCGGCCATACACGATTCCTGGTTCGCCAGTTTCGACTGGCAGTCCTTCTCTAACGAAGAGATGCAGCTCGTTACTCGGGTAGTGGCGCTGGTATCGGCAGACTATCTTGCCGGCGACGGTTTGCCGTCGTTCTCGCACCTATTGGGATCCCGTCTTCCGGTGCACGTGCTGAGCTGGGTTCGTGCGTACGATAATCCGGCCGCAAAACCCGGCGAGGATCCTTTCGATTCGTATCGATTCGAGCTCGGCTATCTTGGCATCGGGCACCGCCAGGTTGTGGTCGCGCAGACCTCCGCGGCACGCCACGAGGATTTGTTGTCCGGGTTCCTTTGTGCGCTCGACAGCAATCGCGCGAGTTTGCACCTTATTAATCGCGGGACGCAGACCAAGACAAAAAAACCGCTACTCGACGCCTGGTTCGTCGCGAGTGCCGCACTGGAAAGTCGCGCCCACCCGTTCATTTTGGTCAACCCGGATGGTGGCGATCACGCCGCGGAACGAATCAGCTTTGATAGTAACCCGCAGGCCGAAAACAACTGGCCGGTCGAGAAACTCGAGTTCCGCAATGCCGACGGTGAGGTTACCGAGATGAACCTTGCGTTCACTTTCGCCGATTACGCATTGTTGATGCCCGGGCTGCACGAGCATTTTCGCATGGTTCCTGCGGGCTTCGAGTCCGCCGACCTCGTAGCAGTCGATCAATACCTGGATAGCGACGAAGAGCCTGTTGAGCACGCCGTGCCTTTCATCTGGGCGATTGACGATCAGGATGTGCTTGTAAGAATCGTGGTCTCCCGCGCCCTTGTATTCGCCTGTCGTGACCGGCTGAACTACTGGCACACATTGCAGGAACTGGCTGGGATCCAGAACTTTTACGTCGATGAAGCGATTGAGCGGGTTATCGAAGAACAAAGCGCTGCGATCGATGCTGAACGCGAACAAATTCGGAAGGAACACGAAGAGCAATTGGAAAGCGTCCGCTCGGACGCAGCCGGCGAAGCCATGGGGCAACTTGTCGATGTCCTCATGGGCGCCGATCTGTCAGGCATGGTCGCTGGCGGCAGCCAGCTTGCATCGATGCCGGCCGCAGCGCCGGCGCAGACCGAAGCCCCGGCCGAGGACGCCACGGCTGAGGCGGAGCCCGAGGTAGAGGAAGAGGCGGAGGAAGAACTCAGTTTCGACGAGCCCTGGCTCGACACGGCGATGTGCACAACCTGCGATGACTGCATGGCCATCAACAAGATGATGTTTGTGTATAACGATGACAAGCAGGCGATCATCAAGGATGTAAATGCCGGCCCGTATGCCGATCTCGTAGCGTCAGCCGAAATCTGTCCCGCCAAGTGCATCCACCCGGGCAAGCCCCTGGATCCCAATGAGCCAGGGCTTGATGACCTGATTGCCCGCGCCGCGCCGTTCAACTGATGAACAGCCTGCTTGTAGCGCCGGCCATCATGGTAGGAATCGGCCTGTTCTTCGGCACGATTCTCGCCATCGCGCAGCGCTTCCTCAAGGTTAACGAAGATCCTCGCATTGAGGCCACGAACGAGTTGCTGCCGGGCACCAACTGTGGCGCGTGCGGACAGCCGGGCTGCCTGCCGTTTGCAGAAAAACTGGTGACGGGCGAAGTCGACCCCGGTCAGTGCACGGTCAGCACAGACGAAGACCTCGAACAAATCGCCGAATACCTCGAGGTCGATGCGGGCCGTGCCGAGAAGCTGGTTGCCCGCCTGCGCTGCGGCGGTGGCGGCCTGCAGGCACACCAGATCGCGGAGTACCGTGGTTTTGAAGGCTGTCGCGCGGCGGCCGTGGTGTCGGGCGGTGGCAAGGGATGCGCCTGGGGCTGCCTTGGCCTGGCCGACTGCGAAGTCGCGTGCACCTTCGACGCCATTCACATGAACGCCAACGGGCTGCCACAAGTGGACACCGAGAAATGTCGCGCCTGCCCCGATTGCGTCGCGGCCTGTCCGAGAGACCTGTTCGAACTGGTACCGCTCAATCAAAATCTGTACGTGCAATGCAATATGCCGCTGGCTGGCGAGGCCGCAACGCAACTCTGCGAAGTGGCCTGCGATGCCTGCGGCAAGTGCGTTGCGGACGCGGCGCCCGGGTTGATCACCATGCAAGACAACCTCCCCGTCATCGACTATGCCTCGGGCGGCGAGCCCAGGCCTGATGCTGTTTTTCGCTGCGCTACACGATCAATCGTCTGGCTTGAGCGCGAGCAATTCCAGGATCAGGAATCCAGAAAAGCGGGGACAGCCTGATGCCTGTTCTGCGCAACATCGCTATCCGCTGGTACCGCAAAGTGTTCGGTGCGCCGGCAGGTTCTGACATCCGCGAAGAAGGTCTGGATTGCGTCCTCGACGGCAACAGCGCGATCGCCCTGTCGGAGGCCGGCATTGCGACCCACGCCGTACTGGGCGGGTCTTCGCCGTGTGCAGAAGCCGATGCAGTTTGGCTGGGCGAACTCGAACACGGCGGCACGAATCTTTTCGGCGAAGCACTGTCGGCACAAACGACCGAGGGGCCTCGGGGCATTATCGCCGCCGCCACCGGCCTGGCACTGGCCGGCCGACGCGCAACCGCATTCCTGTCCGGCACCGATATCGCCGCTGCACAGGATCTCCTGATCTCGGCAGCCGGCAAGCACGTACCACTGGTATTGCACGTGGGCACGCGTGCAGCGGTGGCACACGGCGCAGCTCTCGGCAGTGGCCACGAGACCGTACACCTGAGTGCGGACACAGGTTTCTTCATGTTGTTTGCCTCAAATGTGCAGGAAGCTGTTGATTTTACTTATATTGCCAGACGCGTCGCTGAGGATTCGCTCGTACCGGGTATGGTCGTCATGGACGGCGAACAAACCGCGCTCGCAATGCAAAACCTGCGGCTACTATCGCCAACCCAGGTCAACGATTTTATTGGCGCAGCACGCGAACCCATCGAAGCACCAACAGCGGCGCAAAAGCTGTTGTTCGGCGAGATGCGGCGTCGCGTTCCCGCCTGGCACGACCTCGACGAACCGGTGTTGACCGGTGCACTATTTGAAAAAGAAAGTTTCGCGCTCGGCGCCCTGGCGCGCGGGCCGTTCTTCGATGCTTTTGTCGACGAATCACTGACTACATCCTTCGACACGTTCGCACGCAAGACAGGCAGACAATACGAATCTATTTCTCGCTACAAACTCGACGATGCGAAAACCGTACTATTGGCACAAGGTGCCGCCGTGGAAACGGCGCGAGCTGCAGCGGATTGCCTGCGACAACAACACAAGGTAAAAGTCGGAGTACTCGGCATTCATGCACTGCGACCGTTCCCAGGAACCGCAATCGTCAATGCGCTCGAGGGGCGGAACAGCGTGCTTATCCTCGAACGCACTGCTGCTCCGATGTCCGGCGAGCCGCCGCTGACCCGTGAAATTCGTGCCAAGCTGAATCGTGTCGAAGGCAAACAGCACCCGAGGTGTTCGCCCGTGTTCTACGGTCTCGGTGGATTACCGTTACGGGTTGTCGACCTCGTCGAGCTCTGCACCGGCGCTGACAGGGATTCGACGGAACCGCTGTTCCTCGGGCTGGCGTTCGACGACATCTCGGGCGAACAACCCAAACGCGAAGTTCTTCTCGATGCATTGCGGCGTGCTTACCCGAATGCTGCGAAACCCGGCATCCGCGCAGCACGCGATGCTTCGGTAACAAAACCGAAGAACTCACTCACAATAGCAATACACCGCAGTGACGGCGGCAAAGAAATCCTGGGTGCAGCTGGCGCCCTGCTCCACGCGCTCGAAGGCGGTCGGGTACGCACTCGTCCCGCCATTGCGTGGGAGCGTTGGTCAGATACCAGCGTTGACTGGCTCACACATGGCGATGAATCCCTGCACGATCCCGGTGACGATCTCGATGCAGACGTCACCCTGGATGTGCCACGTGGCCTGGTGTCCATTGGCGCAACAGCCAGGGTTTTCCGCGTTCCACTCGAGGGCGAAGGCGCCGAGGCACCGGAAACACTGCTCGGAGGCCTGTTTGGCGTACTGGCCAACGCCGGATTGCTCGACCACAAAGCGCGTCGGATTATCGCCGCTCGCAAAGGTCTGCTCGAGGGGGTCGACGTACATAGTAGCGACAACATTATGGCTGCATTTCAGGCAGGCCTCGAACAGCTTGTCGAATTCGATGACGACGCCGACGCCAACGAGCGCGAACGCTGGCAAGGCGAAGCGCCGGCCTCGGTCCGTCATCTCGGCCGTAACGACGATAATTTCGCGAGCCTGCCCCGCTTCTGGGATCAGACGGGTGTGCTCTACCGCGATGGCCAAGCCGACCGCCTGACAGCCGACCCGTTTCTCGCAACCGGCACAATGCCGCCGCTGAGTTCGACCTTCAATGACACCAGTTTGACGCGCGGCAAGATGCCGACCTTTGACCCGACGCTTTGCACGGGCTGCGGCAAGTGTTGGACGCATTGTCCGGACAGCGCGATCGGCGTCGTCGCATCCACGCCGGCGGCTCTCATCGACGCGGGCATAAACCGCACCGGCGCAGACGCTGTGCGCCAGGTTGCGTCGAAACTCGCATCGCGCATTGTCTCGAGTAACAAGAAAGCCGATGACGTGGCGCCAACATTCGGCCAACTGCTCGATGACGCCTACGCCTGGCTCGACGACAAGATGCCGCTACCGGAAGAACGCAAGCAAGCGATCCAGGACGGTATCGACGGGATCGGCACCGCACTGGGCGCACTACCGGTTGCCATCACGAAGCCCTTCTTCTTCGATGCCGAGGCGCAGAAGAAAGACAGCGCTGAATTGTTGTCAGTCGTGATCAACCCCGAGGCCTGCAAGGCCTGCGGTATTTGTGTAAACAACTGCGAGCCCGAAGCACTGCGTGCGAGTGAGCAGGATGCCGCGTCGCTCGAGCAGGCGCGTGATCTCTGGTCGGTATTTTCAGCCACGCCCGACACACCCTCCGGGACGCTGGAACGTGTAGCGGAGAATCCTGACATCGGTGCGATGGCGGCTATCCTGTTGTCACGCTATTGCCAGTTCGCACTGGCCGGCGGCGATCACGCGGAAGCCGGCTCTGGCGAAAAAATGGCTGTTAAGCTGGCTCTTTCCGCGACCGAATTTCATCAGCAGCCGCTCGTGCAGCGTTTCGCGAAAACGCTCTGCGAGGCCGGCGAATCTGTTTCCGCACTAATCAATGAAACGCTCTCGAGCACGTTCGCCGTAGAGGATCTCGACGCGGTTACCGAGAAACTGAAACGCACCACGAGCCCACGTGTCGATCTCAAGGATCTGGCGGAAGGCGTCGGAGACGCGACCGGTGATCACTCGATCGATACCGACTATCTTCTCCGCCTGATCGAACTCTCCAACCGGATTACGTCGGCGCACCATCGCCTCGTTGAGGGCCAACATGGCCTCGGCCGCGCACGTTATGGCCTGACGGTCGCTGGCGGCAGCACGGCGGCCTGGGCCGGCGCGTTTCCGCACAACCCGTTTCAGGCACCGGTCCTCATAGACATGACCGGGGATGCGGCGCAACTCGCCGCAGGGCTGATCGAGGGACACCTGGACGAGACCACCGATCTGGTTCGTCTGCTGCGTCTCGCACGCCTTGAGATTGACCAGCCCGATGGTGCCAACTGGAAGCGCGAAGCGCTCGCAAGCCTGCACTGGCGGGACCTGAGCGAAGAGGAACTGGAAGTCTGTCCACCGCTCGTGCTGATCGGCAGCGACGAGATGCTCGCCGGACAGGGGCTGAGCCAACTGATCTGGTTGCTGAATTCCGGTCTCCCGGTCAAAGTGCTGGTTCTCAGTGCGCTGGACTTCGGGCTTCACGAGGCGAAAATCAACAACCCGCGTGGCAATCTCGGCCTGCTTGCCCTCGCGCAACGCAACGCCTATGTCGCACAAACCTCAATTGCTTACCCCGTTCACCTCGGCGAGAGCATGCTGCAGGCACTCGGCTACGAAGGCCCGGCCCTGCTCCAGGTCTATGCCCCGAGCCCGACACGACATGGCTTTATCAGCAAGCAAACGGTGGCTCAGGCCCAGCTCGCGGTCGCGAGCCATGCATTGCCCTTGTTCCGCTACGACCCCGGGGCCGAGGGTGTCTTTGGGTCGCGCATAAGCCTGGACGGCAACCCGGAATCGGATCAGACGCTGGCCGACTGGGCGCTGGGACAGGAACGATTTGTGTCGCAGTTCAAGTCGCTGGCCGATGACGCGGCGGCACCTGTCCCATTGAACGAGTGGCTGCAGCTGGATGCGAAGGGTCGCAAAGGCAAAACTCCGTACGTCGCCACTGGCGATGAAGAAGAGGAGCAGCGTTTCTCAGTGTCGCAGGCCCTTGCTGATGCCGCCGGTCAGTGTCTCGCCAATTGGCAAACCCTGCAGGAACTCGCCGGCATCGTCACGCCGTTTACCGAACGACTTGAACAGGAAATCCGTGCAGAGCTCGCCGACGAGCACCAGGCCGCACTCGATGCTCAAAAGCAGGCCTCGGCTGCAGAGATCCGGGAAATCCAGGAGAAAACGCAGGCTGAGATCGCGAAAAATATCCGCAGCCGCCTGCTACAGCTAGCATCGCAGAAGCAGGACTGACAGCGATGAAAGCCCTCCGCTTATTACGTCGCAGTTTCGAGCACGGAGTCCATCCGGCCCACCACAAGCAGCAGACCGCCGACTTGCCGATCCAGCGCGTGCCTTTTGGCAAGCACTACGTCATGCCGCTGGGACAGCATATCGGCGTGCCGGCCAAAGCCGTAGTTGCTGCCGGGGAACGTGTCCAGCGCGGCCAATTGATCGCCGAACCGGGCGGTTTCGTATCGACAGGCCTGCACAGCCCGGTCACGGGCACAGTCAAAGAGATTGGTGATTTTCGCGGTGTCGATGGCCGCTTTGCACCAGCTATCGCGATCGAGGCCGACGCGTTTGCCACCCAGCAGGTCGACGCCAGCTCCGCTGTGGACTGGCAGTCACTGTCGCTCGACGAGTTCATTACGGCCGTGCAGATGGCGGGCATTGTCGGCATGGGTGGTGCAGCCTTTCCTGCCCACGTGAAGCTGTCAGTACCTGATGGCGTCAAGATCCGGCATCTATTGATTAACGGTGCCGAGTGCGAACCCTACCTGACGACCGATTACCGCCTCATGATTGAGCGGCCCGAGGCACTACTCGAAGGCGCGGAGATCATGCGGCAGAAGCTCGGCGCCGAAGAGACGGTCATCGGCGTGGAGATGAATAAACCCGATGCCATAGAGATCATTCGCAAGCACATCCAGCCCGGCCAGCCTGTGCGAGTCGTGCCGTTGAAGGTCAAGTACCCGCAGGGTGCCGAGAAGATGATGATCAAGAGCATCTTCGACAAGGAAGTGCCTGCCGGACAGTTACCGCGTGATGTTGAAGTCAATGTCAACAACGTCGGCACGATTGTCGCGGTCGCCGACTACTTCTTGCGCGGCATGCCGGTGATTGAACGCGTCGTTACTGTGGCAGGTCCCGGAGTAACCTATCCCGCGAATCTGATCGTGCCACTCGGGACATCAGTGCGAGAGGTCGTGAAATTCTGCGGCGGTCTCAAGCCGGGGACCCGCGAGATCATCATGGGTGGACCGATGATGGGCCGCCCCATTGCCAGCCTCGATGCGCCGATCCTGAAGGGTTGCTCGGGCGTCCTGGTGTTTACCGAGGAGCAAACGGCCAGGCGCAAGGAGTATCCCTGCATCTCCTGCGGCCGTTGCCTCGAAGCCTGTCCGTATTTTCTGAATCCATCACGACTTGCGCGCCTGTCCAAGTCACGCATGTTCGACGAGATGAAAGCGTACAACGTCTTTGACTGCGTCGAATGTGGTTGCTGCACGTTCGCCTGCCCATCGAACATCCCGATCGTGCAGCTCATTCGTACGGCGAAAGACGACCTGACCCACCGCAAGGAGCCCGACGCGTGAAAAAACGTGATCCGGATCTCCTGCTTTTCCATGCGCCGTTACTGCGCCAGGGAATGACCACGCCGAATGCCATGCGCGACGTGCTGTATGCCCTGGCACCGGCGACGGCCGCGTCACTGTGGTTTTTCGGTATCAGCGCTGCGCTGATTCTCGTTACGTGTATCTCCGGTGCGGTGCTCGCGGAGTGGCTGTTTGCCGGCGACGAAACCCGCGGCGAGTCCCTGCGCGATGCCAGCGGTATCCTGACGGGACTGTTACTCGGACTAACATTGCCGCCCGGCCTGCCGTTGTGGATCGCGTTCCTGGGTGGTTTCGTCGGCATCGCACTGGGCAAGGTCATTTGGGGCGGCCTCGGTCATAACTTGTTCAACCCTGCCCTGCTCGGCCGCGCATTCCTGCTCGCGACATTCCCGATCGCGATGACCACCTGGGTGCCCACGACAGGCGACGGCGGTTTTTTTAGCATTTACCCTGGCAACCTCGCGCTACCCTTCATGCAGGTACAGATAGACGGCATTACATCTGCAACGCCGCTCGGCATGATGAAATTCGAGCAGGTGGTCACGCCGCTTTCTGACCTTGCGTTCGGCAACGTCAGCGGTTCGCTGGGAGAAACCAGCGGTCTCCTGCTGCTGCTCGGCGGAGTTTACTTGTGGCTGCGACGCGATCTGGACTGGCGAATGCCGGTGAGTATCCTGCTCACGGTCCTCGTCATTTCGTTCTGCCTGGGTCTTTTCGATGCTGCGCGCTTCCCGGCACCGCTGTTCTCGGTCTTTTCGGGCGGCCTGTTGCTCGGCGCGATCTACATGGCGACTGATCCCGTGACGTCGCCGGTCACACCACGCGGTGCGTGGATCTTCGGCATCGGTGTCGGTGTCCTCGTGATGCTGATTCGCGTCTTCGGTGGCCTGCCCGAGGGCGTGATGTACGCGATACTGCTCATGAACGCGGCAACCCCACTGATTGATCGTTACACGCAACCAAGGGTATTCGGGCGCGGGGCCGAGTCGAAATGAACGTGGCCAAAGAAACAAGCAGTCCCAGCTCGCTGCGGCTCGTGCTGACGCTGGCAATCGCGGGCCTGATATCGGGGATCGCGATTATCGGCATCTACGAGTCAACGCTGCCCACGATTACAGCGAACAAGGCCCGCGAGTTGCGCGAGGCCGTGTTCAAGGTTTTGCCCGGCGTCAGCCAGATGCAGGCACTTGTTTATCGGGACGGCGGTCTCAAAGTGGTGGAAATGCCTGACAGGGACGAGCCTGTCGTCTACGGGGGCTATGACGAAGAGGGCGATTTCGTGGGCTACGCAATGCCTGCGGCGGGCCCCGGCTTCCAGGACACGATTGCCATTCTCTACGGCTACAACCCGGCAGAGAAAATCGTCGTCGGCATGGAAGTCCTGGAAAGCCGCGAGACGCCTGGACTGGGCGACAAGATTTACAAGGATGCCGTATTCGTCGGTGGATTCAGTGCGCTACTTGTCGAACCCGAAATTGTCGCGGTCAAGAAAGGCACCAAGAGTCAGCCCAACGAGATTGACGCAATAACGGGAGCAACGATTTCTTCCAAGGCCGTCGTCAGGATCATTAACGAAGCTCACGCACAATGGTCGGCGCTGCTTTCGGCACCGGGCTCCGAACCGCAGCTCAAAGCAACAAAGCCAGCGGACACCGAGGCAGAACAATGAAGAAGAACCAGTCCCAGGAAGAATTCATCAAGGGAATCTGGCGCGATAATCCCGTGTTCGTCCAGGTACTCGGGATGTGCCCGATGCTCGCGGTCACCAACTCCGCAATCAACGCGGTTGCAATGGGGATGGCGACGTTCTTCGTGCTGGTGGGATCGAGCTTCCTGGTATCGACATTCCGCCACCTGATTCCGAAACAAGTACGCATCTCCTGCTTCATCATCATCATCGCAACCTTCGTGACCATTGCCGACTACACGCTGCTCGCGCTCGTGCCGACAGTGCATAAGGAACTGGGTGCGTTCATTCCACTGATCGTGGCGAACTGCCTGATCCTGGGCCGGCAGGAAGCATTTGCGTCGAAACACCCGACGAAACTCGCGGTGATGGATGCGGTGGGTATGGCCAGCGGATTTATGCTGGCGTTGCTGTCGCTCGGTGCCGTCAGGGAGATACTCGGTGATGGCGCTTTATTCGGCGTAAATCTATTTGGTGAGAATTTCGAGCCCTGGGTCATCATGATCCTGCCACCGGGTGGCTTCCTGACGTTGGGCGTCATCCTGTTGTTCTTCAACTGGTTCAAATACAAGAAGGACGAGTTCCTCGAAGATGTCGCTGCGGCAGAGAGGAGTGGCAACTGATGGACAACCTCCTCTGGATCTTCATTAGCGCGTTGCTGGTCAACAATTTTGTGCTGACTTATTTTCTCGGGCTATGTCCTTTCCTCGGCGTGTCCAACTCGCTGGAGACGTCGGCGCGACTTGGGCTCGCGACGACCTTCGTAATGCTCGTGACCGCGGTGTGCGCCTGGATACTCAACACTTATGTATTGGTGCATGCGCCCTACCTCAAGCTGATTTGTTTCATTGTCGTGATCGCCAGCACCGTGCAGTTCATCGAGATGCTAATCAAGAAACTGAGCCCTGCGCTGTTCCGCGCGATGGGGATTTTTCTGCCATTGATCACGACAAACTGTGCAATTCTCGGGCTCGCGATCTTCGCCACCAACCGCGGTTACGGATTTTGGGAGGGCATCGTTTATGCACTCGGTGCCGGCATTGGTTTCACACTGGCACTGGTACTGCTGGCAGGCCTGCGTGAGGAGTCGGAGTTATCTAATATACCGAAACTAATCCAGGGAACTGCGATGAACCTGATTATTGCAGGTATATTATCGATGGCGTTCATGGGTTTTGCCGGACTGTTCAGTACCACTTGAGTTACGGCCTGGAATTATTATGATGACCTATGTTTTTTCATTGCTTGGCTTGGTGGCCCTGTGCGTTTTCTGGGCCATTTTTCAGCAGTGGCTGAGCAAACATGATCCCGATGGCGAAAAACGCCCCGCCAAGTGTGGCGGATGCAATGAGCAGTGTGAAAGATAGGCATACGGGAAATTAACCATAGACAGGGTTTCGACCTACGCCTAATTTAATAGCTAAAGTGACAGGAGACGATGATGCGACGGCAATTGATCGAGGCGCTCACCTACCCGAGGCTACTGGTGAAGAGAATTATCGCGGAAGGTGACTGCCCGCATGACAGCCTCTTCCATGCCACCAGCGAACGTTGTCATCAGTGCGACGTCAACCAGGAGTGCCACTGGGTCAGCTGCCTGGACGAATTCTCCGACTTCAAGGACAAACCGGAATACACGATCAACGCGTCCCTGCGGTATGGCATCAAGCTGGTTGAGTCCCTGCACAGCGAACTGCACCACGACCAGACGATGTGTACCTGCGAGCCCTGTTCCTGGGTTCGCGATGCCCAGCGGCTAACGGAACAGTTCGAAGAGCACCTGGAGCCGAACCCTTATCGGCCGGCGCAATAGGCTCTCAAAGGTCCGCCTCTCTCTAATGAGGCAATTTATAGCTGACGTTTTTCTGATTGATGACGATCAGCTTGCGCTTCTCCATTTCCTTGACCAGCGCAGTCAGTTCTTTTGCACCAAGTTTGGGATTGAAGAGCGAGTTGATCGTGTTTGACAACGTGGTGACCTTGCGTGGCCTCGCCAGACCACGGCCACCGAGGTTCTTGACGATCGCAGAGATCTTCTCATCTATGCTCGAAGTATCGGCCAGCTGCAACAGAGGAATCTCGCCAATGTCTTTCTCTCTGTGCACGCGAATCCTGCGCTCTTTCAGATGATTGATGAGCGGGTCAAAGCCCTTGTCCTTGCTGATGATGTGGAAAAGGGCGTCCGGCTCGCTGGCCGCCAGCTCACCAATGTAATAGGCGATGTGAAAATCCAGTGCATTCTGGCCATTGCCCGATATCTGGACGTAGCGGGCATTTTTGCCCAGCAACTGCATCGAATCCGCAAGATCAAAGGGTATTTTCGCCTGGTTCTGGCCAACAAAAACAAGCACCTTGAACTCATCACTCGCAAGCAACTCCAGATTCTTCGGTTGAACGTTCTCGTAATCAATTAGTACGTAGTTATTCGGCATCAGGATCTTCTCTTCTATTTGCCAATGTCTTCATCCCATAGCACCGGATTTGCGAGGATGAAATCTCGCATCATCCGAATGCAGTCCTTGTCGTTCAGAACCTCAACGTCGACGCCGCGCGATCGCAAGTATTCCTCCGGCCCCTGAAACGTCTGGTTTTCACCAACGACAACTTTGGGAATTCCATAAAGGAGTATAGCGCCGCTGCACATGTCGCAGGGCGATAGAGTGGAATACAGAGTAGCTTTGCGGTAGGTCGATGCGGTGAGTCGCCCGGTGTTCTCGAGGCAGTCCATCTCGGCGTGTAACACCGGACTACCCTTCTGAATACGTTGGTTGTGACCTCGCCCGACGATTTCGCCATCTACGACGAGCACCGATCCAATCGGTATGCCGCCCGCGCTCAAGCCTTTGCGGGCCTCTTCGATGGCTGCTGTGAGGTACGCGTCCATGCGCTAATTATACGCCCCGACCTTTGACACCATGAGATAGAAAATGATCAGGACGCTGGTGAATGCCGGAACGCCAAGTGCAATCCACCAACGCATCAACGTGCGGCAGCTGTCGCTGTCCGCATCGGCCGCAATAAGGTCGCGAATTCGAATCTGTATCCAGACCACGGGGACCCAGCACGCACCCACAATTACGAAAAGGCCAAGAACCGTAATGAACCAGACCGAGTCCATTGAAATATTGAGATGCTGCGTGAGCCATAGCCCGGTTACGAACTGCACAACAACGGCAGGCGTCGTGAAAATCCAGTCCGCCATCACGACACTCTTAGTCGTTACGGCCATCGCCTCATCATTTGCACTGAGGTAGGCCTTCAACATGAAAAAGGCCGTGCCCATGCCTGTGCCAAACAAAACCGTCGCGCTCAGTATGTGCAGTAGCTTGATCCACAGATACAGTGTCATTCGTTCACCTCGTCCATACGCCAGTGAATGTCCAGGTCCCTGATCTCTTCATCGAACTCGGGCAATGTCATCATGCCCAGGCAAGGGTAAGCGCCAGTTGTTGTGAGCCTACCGGCCGCCAGCTTGCGAGCGAGGATTAGCGCCGGCACGCAGGGAATCTCAGGGCCGTGATTTTGATGTGCCACCAGGTTCCACACGAGCAGCTTCGGTCGCTTGTTTTGACCTTCTCCGGCAAAGCGCATCTGCATGCCACCGGTCGTTGAGCCGAGTTTGATGAGTCGATCGCTCAAGCTCTGAAATGTCGGCACCAGGCGCCCCCAATTTCTGACAAGTCCGAGTCGCGTCGCCCAGGCCATCTTCCATAGCGAGATCTGCTCCCAGGTTGCCTCGAGCGCAGCATGAAACGTTACTGTCTGCACGCCGTTTATGGTTGTTGGGAACAATCCGAGATCCGGCACATCGCAGGCGCCGGACAGCCTGCGCCCAAACTCCGGATAGCGTTGCATTTTCAGGTCCTGCCAACCGTATCGCGTAGTCCACTCGCCGTTCTCAAGGACCTGGAACGGTGCACCGCAATAGCTGAGCACAGCAGCAACTGTGCCGGCACCACGCGGTGTTTGATGGGCCGGCGCAATGGATGTCTCAATACTGTGGATAGACTCGAAGTCACCACGGACATGATCAACGACGGCACTCGACAAGCCCGGCAATGTGCTCGCGCCGGAAACAAGCAGAACGCCTTTTCGACAGGCTTCTTCATGCAGTGTGTCGAAACCTTCGACGAATTCCCGGCCGTCGGCTAGATCGATGTAATGGCTGCCACAGGCCAGGCATGCCTTGGCCACGTCATAACCCTGTCCCTGGTACGGACCCGCGGTATGGATGACGATATCCGGCTGCAAAGCAGCGAGATCTTCAGCGAACGACGATGACGTTTGATCGAGTGCCGCAGCCGATACCATCGCATCGGCATTCACTTGTGCCAGCTTTGCGGACAAGGACTCTACCTTGCCGAGATTCCGGCTCGTGATAACGAGCCGGGTATTTGGCTCACCCAGAATGCGACGGCCTATGCGACCACCAAAATGGCCGGTGGCTCCAATGATGACGATCCGTGTACGTGACATCGCGGCGGAGCCTGATTTTATTCTACGACTCCAGGCTTTGCTTCATGTCGTTCAGCAGCGCCACGTAGATCGTGTGGCAAAACTCCTGGGCGGCTTCATCGTTGTCTTTCCAGGTCGACGACCACTCCACACGCGTGCCCGTTGCCATGTGCTCAACCAGCACGCGACCAACGTAGTTGCTTACTTCATCCTTGGAAACAGGTGATGGCCCATCATCAATACTGTAGGTAAATGTCTTGCCCATGTCATCGAGCGTCCGCAGTGTTTCATGGAATGCGCCATTGAGCACACGGCCCGCGCCTGGCTTGTCACCCGGTTTGTTGCCGACGACATCGACGCCGGTTATAACATTAGGCGCCCAACTCATGTCATGAAAGTCGCGAATCGCCTTCCAGACTGAATCAATCGGCGCTTTGATTTCGATTTCCTGAATCGTGCTTCCCATGGCTCTCTCCTGTGCTTTACCCAAAGTATAGGCGATTCCTCTGCTACGATAAGGAGTAGATGGGCAATTCTGCCCCGGAGGACGTAAAACAATGAAAAGACTCAAACTCTTACTTCCATTGGCGTTTATCGTATTAGCTTTTAGCCAGCTCACTGTGGCCGAGCATCACGAAAAAGAGACCATGGAAGATAAAATGGCGTCGATGACTCACCTCATAATTACGCACGAAGTGAAAGATGCCGAGCACTGGCTTGCTGCATGGCGTGGGGAGAACAGCCGCCAGGAGATGTTTAAGGCCAACGGTGCTGCCCATGTACACACAGTCCAGGACCCTGACAATCCGAACATGACCGGTCTGATCATCGCCGTCACTGATATGGATGCACTGACGACAATGCTCGAATCCGAAGAAGGCCAGGCGGCGGCTGCCACCGACGGCGTGATACCCGAAACAATGACGATGTTGGTGCAGGCGAAGTAGCCACGCCGCCATGGTAAAGCTGATAAAGATGATTGGTAATCTCGCCGTACTGGCGGCCCTCGGATGGGCCGCCTGGTACGGTTACACGAACTGGGTCGCGGCCTCATCTGATTCCGGCACAGCCGCAGATACCGGCGGCTACAACTGTCGCGTCGCCCTGGCCAAACTGGCACAGGATTACAAGTGCCGGGATGCTACAAATTGCACGCTCAGCGAAGAAGAACTGACCGCCTTGAAAGAACGCGAGATGGCGATTGAGAAAAACTGTAACTAGACAGTGAAGATCGTCATTGCCTTGCTACTCGCCGCCCAGCTCGCCGCCGGAATGCCCGAACCGGAGCAGGCGGACATCGCCTGGGTAGCTGAGGGAGAGTTCTGTGATCCGGAGACCGTCCTGCCATTGCCGGACGACACGCTGCTTGTCTCCAACATGTGCGTCTCTCGCGGAACTGGCAACGGCTTTCTGACCTTGTTAAGTGCCGATGGCGAAGTCATCGACTGGCGGGTCGTTGACGACCTTGATGCACCACTTGGCATGGCATTGGTCCGCGACCAACTGCACGTCGTCGATAATAACCAGGTGAAGATCTTCCGCTGGCCTGGTTACGAGCCATTGGCGACCATCGCCCTGGAGACCGCCGTTGCCAATGACATTGCGGTTGGCTGGGACGACAAGATCTACGTCACCGATACCGTGCGACATGAGGTAGTGGTCATCAGTCCAGAGCTGGAGCAGTCAATCCTGACGGGCCAGGCGCAATTCAAAGGCGCTAATGGCATTCACATCAACGGCGATGATCTGTATGTCGGTGGCGAGCATCTGTGGCACGTCGACCTAAGGGACAACATGGTCACTCGAATCGGTCCCGAATGGCTTGCCGATATCGATGGCATCGAGCAAGAAGATGATGGCACGTTGCAAATCACACCGGTGGCCGGGCCGCTGATCCGATTGGATACAGAGATCGAAATTCTTGGTGTCGACGGCGTGAGTAGTGCAAACCACGGTTATGCGCCGAGTCTTGGCCTGGCGCTCATCCCAACCGGCTTTGACAACACTGTGATCGCCATTCGCGTTAAGGCGTTGCAATAGAGCGATGAATAGCCCTCAGCGCGCGGCGAGATTGCTCTAAACTAGCGATTATCGACCCACCAAGGTACGCCAATGATCAATCGTCGCGACTTCATCCAGTTGAGCGCAATAAGTAGTCTCGGACTCGTGATCGGCATACCGACCATCTCCAGGGCCGCCGATTCCAACACCTCCCTGCACCCACTGATCCGGATCGGCACCGATGGCCGCGTCACGCTTTATGCGCAGAACCCGGAAATGGGCCAGGGCGTGAAAACCGCCCTGCCAATGATCATTGCCGAAGAACTCGACGTGGACTGGAACACCGTTGATGTCGAACAAGCTGACTGGGATGCACGACTCGAAAACCAGTTCTCCGGTGGTAGTTTGAGTGTGCGCCTGAACTACGGCGCGATGCGCCAGGCCGGTGCAACAGCCAGAGCCATGTTAAAGAGCGCAGCCGCTCGGCAATGGAGCGTGCCAATCACCGATCTCGACACACATGACGGCTTTGTCATCGATGCCGCGAGCGGCAACAAGCTTGGTTATCCCGAACTCGCGGAACGGGCGGCAACAATGCCGGTACCGGCAGAACCGGAACTTAAGAAGGCAGACGACTTCAAGCTGATCGGCCAGTCCTTGCCCGATGTCGACCTGGTCGCGATGTGCAACGGCCAACAGGAATACAGTCTCGATCTTGAATTACCCGATATGCTGTTCGCGGTCGTGAAGCGCTGCCCGCACGGCGACGGACAACCCGGGTCATTTGATGCGACCGAGGCAAAGACCGTCCCGGGTGTCATCGACTTTCACGTACTCAGGAACATCGAGCACGGTGGACGCATCACCCTCCCCAATTGCCCAAATTTTGTTTCGGGCGTGGCGGTTTTGGCAACCGATACCTGGGCTGCACTCAAGGGCGCTCGAAAACTGCAGGTCGACTGGGAGTTTCCTGACTCACGCGACAACACCGATGATCTTTTCCAGCGCTTCGAGCAGGCACTCGATGACGACGCGGAGCAGGTTCGCCGTGATGGTGAACCCGAGTTCACCGACGCCGAGCACAGTCTCGATGCCACCTACCAGGTGCCCTACCTCGCACACATTCCTATGGAGCCAATGAACTGCACGGCCCACGTTCAAGGTGACAAAGCCGAAGTCTGGGCGCCGACACAAAACCCGCCTATGGCAGCTGAAGCGGTGGCGAAAGTGCTTGGCATTCCACAAGAGAACGTGACCATCCACGTTATGCGATCCGGCGGAGCTTTCGGCAGACGCTTTTACGCCGACTTCATTACGGATACGGTTCTGCTTTCGAAAGAGTTCGGACGCCCGGTCAAGGTTGTGTGGCCGCGCGAGGATGATGTACGTCACGATTATTTCCGCCCAGGCAACGTGCAGCGTGTCCGCGCTGCCGTGAGTGACGGCGCCATTAGTCACTGGCAGCAAAAAGTCGTCAGCCATCCACGCCAGTTCTACCTTGAACGCGAAGGCTCACCTGCTGAAATCGGCAACTACGAATTCCCGGCTGGCTTCGTGCCGAACCTGCTGTTTGACTACGTTGCCGTGCCAGCGCGAATCCCGCTCGGCCAATGGCGTGCCACAGATCACTCTGGCAATGTTTTCGTCGTCTCGAGTGCGATTGACGAACTTGCTCACGCGGCAGGCATCGATCCGGTTAGTTTCTGGTTACAGCTCGTCGGCGACGAACAGTTCGTGCAGGTTCGAGAAGATTTTCGTTTCGACGCCTCTCGCCTGAGGAAGGTCATCGAAGTTGCAGCGGACAAGTCCAATTGGGGCTCGGCATTGCCCGACGGCAAGGGTCGCGGCATATCCGCCAGCTACAACCAGGGCGCCTGGGTAGCCGAGGTTGCCGAAGTCACGGTCGCAAACGATCGGCTAACGGTCGATCGCATAACCTGCGCTATCGACTGCGGTCTCGTTATCAATCCGCAGGGTGCCATCAACCAGGTACAGGGCGGTATCATCGAAGGTCTCAGTGCGACACTGCACGGTGAAATCACGGTTAAGGAAGGTATCGTGCAGCAAAGCAACTTCCATGATTACCGTTTCTGCAGGATCAACGAGATCCCGGATGTCGATGTACACCTCATCGAAAGCAGCGACGCGCCCAGAGGCCTTGGCGAAGGCCCACTGCCACCGGTCGCGCCAGCAATCACGAACGCAATTTACGCCGCGACGGGCAACCGCATTCGAAAATTACCCATTCGTCTTACGCGGTAACTCAACAGTCACGCATGTCCCACGAGGTTCGCGTGATTCAATTCGAATCGAGCCAGAGTGCGCCTGCACGATGCGCTGGCAGAGGTTCAGCCCCAGGCCGTAACCACTGCGGTGACCGCGCGACGGATCGAGCTTGACGAAGGGTTCCAGAACCCGGCCTGTCATATCCTCGGGTATACCGCGCCCGTCATCGCCGATCTCGATCGTGACGTCATCGCCATCGTGCTTCAGGCGAACCCCAACGGCAGAACTGTCGTCGAGCGAAAACTTGATAGCGTTGTCCATGAGGTTTTGCAGCAGCACCTTGATTAGAGCCTCATCGGCATCAAGCATCAGTGTGTCCGGGCTCTGTTTCAGCTCAACACCAGGCTCGCTGCCCTCGAGTCCGTCAATGACGCGTCTCGTCACGGCAACGAGATCAAATGTTGCGTAATTTGCTTGTGACGCCCGGCTCTTGATGCGTTCGCGCTCCAGCAGTGCCGACGTGAGCGCCTCCATTTCTCGAATATCCGCCGCAATCTGCTCGCGCTTGTCGCCCTCGGGCAGCATTTCGAGCGCAACCTTGATTCTTGCCAGTGGCGAGCGCAGCTCATGGCTGACGTCCGCCATCAGCCGATCATGATCGTTCAGCATCTGCTCCACACGACTCGTCATGTGGTTAAACGCACGGCCAACCTGGCCGATCTCATCCATCCTGACCACCGGCACGCGTGTCGACAGGTCGCCCTCAGACACCTTGTCGACACCTTCCTTGAGCCAGCGCAACGGCCTCAACTGCGACAATTGCACGACATAGACCACCCCGATCAGGAACAACAAACCGCCAATCAATGCCCACAGCAGAGAGTTGTCCGCGGTGGCTGCCACAGTGTCGCGCAAGTAAAACGAATACTGCATCCCGCCATGCCCTTCGACGATGATGGTGCGTACGCTCGCGTGATGTTCAGCCAGGTGTTCCGGCGTTGTAGGACTTCCATCCGTGCCAAACGCGAAGACACCTTCTCGCGTCGTCAGCACCACACCCATCTGATGATTACGTGCCGCCATTTGTGCGAGTTCCGGATCCTCGCCAATACGCCCGGCCAGGTACGAACTCCATTCATCCAGAGGCGACTCGAATGAGTCCTCAAAAATATTGCCGCGAATCACGTGGAAGGAGAAGAACGCGAGCAACACAATTGCCGCGGCAAGAACGGCTGTTGACGCCGCAAATCGCGAGATCAGGCTGGATGGACCCATCATTTGCTCATGACTCCAACGAACTGGTAGCCGCCCATGCGAACGGTTCGTATGAACCGCGGTCGTTTGGGGTCGTCACCCAATTTCTCCCGCAGCCTACTGACCAGCATGTCAACGGATCGATCGTAGACATCCGCATCAAAGCCACGCAGTCGCTCAATAAGGCGATCTCGCGACATGACCCGTCCACGGCTTTGCATCAGGTCTTTGAGTAACTCGAACTCCATCGTCGTCAACTCGACGTCGTTGCCGTCGAGCTCAACGCGTCGAGTCTCCGCCTCGACCCGCAAGCCGTCGCACACCAGTGCGACGTTTTGCACGCGATCCTGTGTGCGCCGAATCACCGACTGAATGCGCGCCACAAGCTCACGTGGTTCGAACGGTTTTGCCACGTAATCGTCAGCACCCAACTCCAGGCCCATTACCTTGTCTGCAATCTCGCCTCGCGCCGTAAGCATGATGATGGGCACGTCATACTCGGCGCGAAATTCGCGACATAGCGTCAACCCGTCCGTGTCCGGCAACATGACATCCAGGATCAGGAGATCAGGCAATTCACGGCGCAGTTGCTGGCGGCCAGCGGCGGCCGTCGTCGCGCTCGACAGCGTGTGGCCGAAGCCCTGAAAGTACTCGGTCAGCAGCGCATTCAGGTTGACGTCGTCGTCAATGATCAGGATTCGATATTTTTCGGGTTTTTCCGTGGTCATGACACTTCAGCCGCGCAAGGCACGTATCGGATCAAGCTGCGCGGCACGTAGCGCAGGATATGCGCCCGCGAGTAGCGCGAGTCCCAGCGGTATCAGCATTGTGTATAAGGTATTTAGTCCGGTGATCTGCATTTGCCACCCCATGAGCCATTGGCCGAGAATAATGCCGATCCCGCCGAGTAACAAACCGCTCAGCGCGCCCAACAGCGCAATCATCACGGCCTCCCCGAGAAACTGCACCAATACGTGCCCTGGCAGGGCACCAACGGCCAGGCGTAATCCAATCTCGGCATGCCGCTCGCGCACTGACAGCAGCGTCACGGCGAGAAGGCCCGCACTGGCCAGGGCAAGGAGCAGTGTCGACAAACCACGCAGGAAACGTTGCATCGTCTCATCGCTACGGCGAATCGTCCGCACCAGTTCAGCCTGGTCCCTGATCGTAAAGTCATCGGGCCGTGCCGAAATATCCAGCGCATGGCGCCGTCGCAGCAAGTCGCGTACGCCGTCGATCACTTTCGATACGCTCTCTCGCGTTTCGGCCTGCACAAAGATTCGATCGATGAAGTCCACGTTGAGCAGGCGACGCATCGCTGTTGTAACAGGAACAAGTATCTTGTCGTCTTGTGGAACACCGCCCGCATCGGTGCCCTTCGCCTGCAACACACCAATCACTTCGTAGGGCGCACCGCCAATCAGCAGGCGCTCGCCGATGGGTTGCTCACCAAAAAAAAGTTCTTTGGCGATCTGCGGGCCAATCACGGCGACTCGCGCCTGGCTTTGAATGTCAACGTCGTCAAAAAAGCGGCCAAGCGAAGGATGATGCACGTTGCTGTACCGATACTCCGGCGTAGTGCCGATCACGGTGACGTTCGTCGCACGGCCACCGTAGCGCACATCGAAATTATTCATGGCAATCGGAGCCGCCCGCTCAACGCCAGCCACTTCACTGCTGATTGCTCGCCAATCATCGAGTGTCAGTGTCTGAACGCGACGCCCCTGCCCCCTGAGTGCATCGGTTTGCTGGCGCACGGAGCCTACGGCGAGCAGGTTCTTCCCCATCGACGCCAGCGCATCCTCAAACACTTTTTCGGCGCCAGCACCCAGCGAAAACAAGATGAACATGGCGGCGATACCAATGGTCATGCTGCACGCCGAAAGCATGGTTCGAACGCGCGCCCGGTTCAGGGCGCGCAGGGAGAAAGCCGTGTTGCGAAACCATCTCACCGCAGAGCTTTAATCGGGTCGAGTCGCGCAGCACGCCGCGCCGGAATAATTCCGGAGACAATGCCAACCAGCACCGATGCTCCTAAAGCGACAAGCAGCCCCAGTGGTTTCAGTTGCATCGGGATCTCGTACAGATTGGCAAACACAGCGGCTGCACCGAACCCGACAGCAACCCCGAGCAGGCCAGACACCAGTGACACGGTGGTCGCCTCCCAGAGGAACTGCGCGGCAATGGATCCGGAGGTCGCACCGACGGCTTTGCGCAAGCCTACTTCGGCGATGCGCTCGCGAACCACCACGAGCATGATGCTCGCGATCACCACCGCGGCGACCAGCAATACGATGACAGCGGCCAGCAAGACATAAACATTCAACATACGCTTCGCTTTGGCGGCTGCCACATCGGCGAATTTGGACGTATAGAGCTGAAATGAGTCCTTTTCACCTTCCGCGATTTGGTAGCGGTCACGCAAAATGGCGGCGATTTGATCGGCGTCCTCGTCAACCAGGTCCGCGTTGCTGACGACAAATTTCGCCATGCCAATGATGTCGGTATTGGCAAGGCGCCGTTGTGCTGTCGAGAACGGTACATACACTTCCATGTCCCTGTCTTCACCATGCGGATCAATGCCGATAGGCTCCAGGATTCCGACGACCTCGAATGGCACGGAGCCGATCATTATCTCCTCGCCAATCGCGTCACCGTCGTCGAACAGCTCAACCTGTAACTTGTTACCGATCAGGGCGACCCGCGCGGCGCGGTCGATATCCCGGTCGTCAAAGAAACGACCGTCTGTCACGCTCCGGTTCCAGACATAGTCGGCGTTCGCGCTGTAGCCAGCCACACCTGCCTGGCTGCTCCTGCCGGCCGAGCTGATTTCCAACTCGCCCATCATCATGCGCGGTGCATACGCAACGATCTGGTCCAGTTCATCGGCGACAGCTTGCAGATCGGGCTCCTTCAATTCATAGGACGCGATAAAGATCGTGCCAGGACCGAACATCTGATCGATCTGGTCGCCGATTTTCTGCGCCGCACCGCCGCCAAGCGTGCTGCCGATGATCAGTGTTGCCACACCCAGAATGACGCCGATGCTCATGAAGAAGCTGCGCAGTTTGAAACGACTGAGGTTACGCAGGCTGCTGTTGAGTAATAGTTTCCAGTTCATGATGCCACCCGTGTTATGGCTTCTTGCAATTGGCCATCAGCGATGCGAACGACACGTGATGCCGTGCTCGCGATTGCCTCGTCGTGTGTGATCAGAAGAATCGTTGAACCGTTCCGATTGAGCTCGGCGAACAGGTTCATGATCTGTCGCCCTGATTCCTGGTCGAGGTTTCCAGTCGGCTCATCCGCGAGAATAATCTCCGGATCGTTGACGAGCGCCCTGGCGATGGCAACACGCTGCTGCTGGCCACCGGACAGTTCACTCGGGTAGTGCGTGAGGCGCTCCTCCAGCCCGACACGGCACAGTGCCTCGCGTGCCTTCTTGCTGATGTCTGTATCCCCGCGGGTGCTGTACAGCATCGGCAGCTCGACGTTTTCTGTCGCTGTCGTGCGTGGCAGCAGGTGAAACTGCTGAAATACGAAGCCGATGGCTTCATTGCGTAGCCTGGCGCGCTCTTCGGACGAAAGATTTTCGACCGGCCTGTCGTGCAGTTCGTAGCCGCCCGAGTCGGCCCGGTCAAGCAGGCCCAGGATATTCATCAACGTGGTCTTTCCCGACCCCGACGCCCCGACGATGGCGACGAACTCGCCTGCATCGACACTAAAATCCAGGTCGCGGAGGACGTGCAACACGTCTTCTCCCGGTCGCTGGAACGACTTGCACAGTTTTTTGATCTTGATCATTTGGGGTTGCTCCTGTTGCTGACTAACGAGGGTTCAGATCCAGCACATCGCCTTCGCGAACACCTGAGAGAAATTCGACTGCCGTGTCTGAACGCCAGCCAGTACGTACGTCTTGTTCGAGCCACTCCCCGCCGCGCTGCACCACGACGTATTGCCGACCCGTGCTGCGCTTGATGGTGGCGCGTGGCGCCGTGAGTACTTGCTCGCGCTTATCCACCACGATGCGAACATGCGCCGTCATCTCCGGGCGCAGGATGAAGTCCTCGGAGCGCTCGAACTCGAGGCGTGCGAGGTAGTTGACGACGCTGCCTTGCAGCTCGGCGCGCGGTTGAATAGCTGTGACTCGCGCTGTGAACTCGGTGTCCGGGAAAGTATCGACCGTGAAGCTTGCGAGCTGGCCGACAACGACACGACCAATGTCGGTTTCGTCAACGTAGGCCAGCACCTCGAGACGCTCAAGGTCGATTATCGTGACAAAGTTTGGCGCGGCAAAGGCGGCTGCAACGGTCTCGCCTTCTCTTGTCGACACCTCTGCCACGACGCCGTCAATCGGTGCCGTGATACGGGTGTAATCCAGTTCGATTTCGGCGGATCGCAAGCGCGCACGATTTGCTTGCAGTTCAGCACGTGCCACGGCCAGGTCGCGCCGGGCGATTTCGAGATCTTCATCGGACGCGAGGCCCCTGGTTGCTAGCTTCTCGCGCCGCGCGAGTATCGATTTGGCAAGCTCAACCCGAGGTATCGACAGGTCCACGTCCGCTCTTGCTTCGTCGGCTTCGGCTTGCAGTGCCGTCCTATCGAGTTCGGCCAACAGTTGTCCAACTGTGACCCGATCACCCACCTCAACCGGCAGGCTGACGACCGTACCCGATATCCTTGAGCCTACATTGACCTCGGCGCCGGTAACGGGGCGTATCACGCCCGTGGCCGTGATGGTTTCGTTCAATGCCCCCAGGTTGACACTTGCTGTCTTGCGAATGTCCGTATTCGAGTCGGCTTCATTGCCTGGCCACACATTGATACCAATGGCTGTTGCCAGCACCGTAATCGCCAGCCCTGCACTCCAACGACCTTTCTTCACAACGCGTTCCTCGAGAAATCTCTGATGCGGCACAATGTAATGACAGGATGTATGCGAGTGATGATCCAATTGTCACGAAATGTCACAGAGTCGCTGTTACATTTCGTGATAAACGCGTGAACAAGGCTCGACATTCGCGGACTAGTCTGTGCCGCATGAAAACACTAACTTCGCTATTGCTACTCACCCTGCTCGTGGCAAACCTCGTGGCAGCCGATCAACAAACCCTGCGTTATCAACTCGCAGGCGAGATGCAGCTCAGCATGGAGCAGGACATCTACCCCGGCGGCCGTACGGAGCCACTTGCCGGACGGGAATTCACGATGACGTTCGTATTTTCGGATGCGCCTTCCGATGGCGAGTTGCAGGCGGAACTCACCGCCATTAAGGGCAGCTACAACGCCCACGGCATGAACCAGCGACTGTCTGCATCGCATCTGACCGGCCAACAGGTCTTCCTGGAAACCGACGGTCGCTCCATCAGTCTCAAAGAGCCTGGCGGAGATATTGACCTCGGCACCATCACCGATGGTGGTCTGCACCCGTCCAGGCTATTGGTCGACGTGCTGCCTACGCTGCCCGAAGGACCCGTGTCGCCCGGCATGACCTGGGAGACAGACCGGACCGTTCGTAGCCTGGAGGGATGGGCCTGGGCCGGTGGTGATATTCACTACAGCCATGAAATCATTGAGATCAGCGGTGCTGACGGACACACGGTCATTCATGTGCAATCGCATGGACAGACCACACTCCAGGCGGCAGCCGGCCACGAAGGGTTTGTTGGTGACGGGACATTGGTGCGGACATTCGAGTGGGCTTTCGATGCCGATAGCGGCCAGTTGCTTTCACTATCGCTGGAGCAGGAAGGCACTGGAGCCAACCAGTTGCCGCAGGGCGAGATTGGCGTGCGACAGGTTACTCGGGTTGAGCTGACCGGCGCTTGATAACTCCAAGGAATACGTCCGGCTCTGGCCGCACTCTGTAGTTGTCGGTCTCGTCGACCCACAGAATTTGTCCACCTGCCTCGGTGATGAAGACCGTGGGCAGGACGGTCTCGCTGTCATAGCCCAGCACTTGCATGCCCATGGGCACACCGAAGGAGATAGCGATGCCCAGGGTCTGCGCAGCCTGGTTACCTTCATCGGTCAGAAAATCGAAGGACACGTCAAATTTCTTCGCGAGGCCGACCGTGAACTTGTGCGGCTGGGGCGATACCAGTGCAACGCGCACACCCAGTTCTTCGAGTTGCTGGTACTGAGCAGCAACCTCCTTGATCTGCGCCATGCACAGCGGACACCAGTTGCCGCGGTAGAAAATCCAGACTGTGGGCTTGTCGGTCAGCGAAGCCGAGGAGATCGTCTCACCCGCCGTGTTCCTGAGATCGAATGCCGGCAGCGTCTGGCCGACATCGAGTTGTCCGCTGTGGTGACGACCAAAGCTCGAATACCAGTAGTCATAGGCAAGAAATGCCACAAATCCGGCAATCGCAAGGACCGGCGCTATCTGGTCGCCACCTTGAAGGTAGCCCCAAATGGATGCGGCGACGCCAGTAACACCGAGAACGATCAATACAGGGAATCGCGAACTCGTCCGGGCCATGTTCCTGGCTATCATCAACCATGAGAGAATGATGAGGAACGGCACGTACACAAGCAATACGCCGCCCCAGGCCAGGTAATCGCCGGTAGCAAGCAATAGCTGCACGGCGTACACACTGACAAGAACCGCCATCATCATGTACAGCGATACAAAGGTAGATTTGATTGCGTTCATGATGGAAATAGGACCAGTAGCAGGCTCATTAGTGCCCAGGAGTGCGTACTTATCGCAATTACAGGGCGACCCCTCTGGTGGAATAATCGAACAAGCAAATGGGGCTTCTGGAGGGGACCGATGACCGAGAAAACGCGACAAGCCGGCATGCCGGCAGAGCTCGCAACCATGGTCGAGTGTGGCTTTGCTATTTGGGCTACCGATTCCGTCGCTGAGGCCCTGCGCGGCCGCTTCGACAGTGAGCGCATTCCTGTTGTCGGTGTACGCCATGTGCGGGTTTGGGGATTGCAGGTAGATGACGAACGCGAGCTACCGGGCCACGAACGAACACAAGTGCCGGATGAAGAGCTCTGGGAGGTTAACCTGGAATCGAAGAACGGTTCGAAGTATGAGTTTAATTCGACGCTGCTAAAGCCCGTACCTTAACTTTGCACCTTGAGCGCACGCCTGGCGCGCCATTTTAGAACGCTGGCAATTATCCCGGTTATAGCCAGGGCGATTACGAATAGCAGCAACACAGCGAACATGTGCATGGGAGATGAGGTCAGTCTATAGCTGACGGGCTCGATTCGATCCGCATAGGCACGGTAGATCGACGTAGATGTTCGCGTATTCGAGTAGTCGAATTGCACCAGTTGCCAGTCTCCGTGGTCTTCCAGAATTCTCGCGCGGTGGATATCGCCAACATTTATCGTAATCTTCGGTTTCGGAAGCAGGAACGACACCCCGTCCTGGTTCAGCTCACCGGAGTTCATGCGCGCAAGAGTAAACACCCGATACGGTTGCTCAATAGCGTCGCCCCCGGCAACGATTCCAGCAACGGTGAAATTCTCTGCGACCAGACCTGTGAAGTCATTGGTTTCGGTCGGCGTGGACAGGAAGAATAATGCGGCCAGGCTCACACCGTAGATCGCGACGAAGATAAGCACACCACTGCTGCTTCGTTCGTTCTTGCGTTCAACCGGATCGCGATTCCGGTACCCAAGAACTCGCCCGAACAGATACAGAAAAAACGCGAAACCGATTGCGTACGGCATCGCCGCAAAAGCGTAACCGAAATAGAACATCCTCGACGAAATCGGTGTAACGGTTGTCCTGGTTGCCTCGTAGCGACTCCAGATCGTGTTGTCGCCGTCCTTGTAAGCCTCGACAACTTCGACAATCTGCCCTGCAGCCCTTTCTTCGATGACCGTGTATGAATAATCAGAATCCCGGGTATCGAAACTCCCTGCGGATTGCGGCATAAGAAACGTGCCGGCCATTTCTTTCCCGCGAACCGCATCACTCAGATCCGTCACTCGATAGGGAGAATCGTTTTCTTCCGACCAGACAAGTACCGAGAACTGCGAGTGCATGGTTTCGCCTGAACTTGCGTCTCTGGCATCAACCAACGCAACAATTCGACTGCCCGTAAACAACCCAACCGTGCAGCTGGCCAGGAAGAACCAGCCAGAGCTGAGGACAACAATCGCGATGCGGGTCCAGTTCATTCGGCGGACGCTCTGCGGGTAATTGCCCAGGTTAGTTGAAGTGTAGACATCGTAGCGACAACTAATACGCCGTGCACGAACCACGGAACGTCACCCCAGATAATCATCACAGGCAACAGGGTAAAAAACAGGGTCATCGCGAATCGGCCGAACCCAAAATGGGGCACCGCCATTTTCGGATTGCGAATTCGGACCGAGAGCATGTAAAGCTCGAGCAGCACCAGCACCGGGAAGTACGGCAGCCAGTACTTTTGAAAAAAACCTGGGATCAGCAACCACAACCAAACCAGGGCCATCGCTCGAAAAATCAGATCGGCGATACCGTCGAAATCAATGTCGGTCGCCGGCGGCGTGGCACGCCGCGCAAATAGGCCATCAAGAAGATCCGTCAGCGCTGCTGCGATATAGATCCCGAGAAACCACCATCTGAGGTCAAACCACGCCAGCACAGTGATCGGTACGACACTCACGATCCGCGCCCAGGTCAGCGCATCAGCAATGGTTCTTGCTGTGTCTTTGTTCAACGCCCTAAGGCGCAACCATCTGCATGAGTTCTGCACAGAGAATCGCACCGTAGGTGCCTAACGCGTAGCCCAAAACGGCAAGCAGAACGCCGACCGGTGCCAGGGCGGGGTGAAACGCCGCCGCGACAATCGGTGCCGATGCCGCGCCGCCCACATTAGCCTTGCTTCCGACCGCCACGAAAAACCACGGCGCTCGAATGAGTTTTGCGACGAAGAGGAGCAAAGCAACGTGAAACAACATCCAGACGATGCCGACCAGGAACAACAACGGCGCATCCGCGATTTGAAATACATCCATCCGTGTTCCGATCACCGCGACCAGCAAGAAGATAAAAACACTACCGATTTTGGACGCGCCTGCCCCTTCAAGATCCCTGAAGCGTGTGAAGCTGAGCGACAGACCGACAGTTGTTGCCGTAACAACAATCCAGAAAAAGTTGTTTACCAGGATTGAGCCTTGCAGCACCTCAATGTCACCGAGTGCATACACGGCGATCTGCCCAACCAGGTGAGACAAGCCGACCGTGCCGAATGCGACGGCAGTGATCATCATGAACTCCGGCATGCTGCTCGTGCGCTCCGACTCCGCCGTGTAGGTCGCCATGGTCTCTTTCAACTTGTCGATTGCTGACGTGTCGGCTTTGAGCCACTTGTCGATCGGCTTGGGGTTCCCTGCGCCATACAAGAGAAAGATCATCCAGATATTGGCGACGACGACGTCAATCGCCACCATCGCGGCATACCTGTCCGGGTTGTAACCGTACACTTCGAGCATTGCGGTCTGGTTTGCACCGCCACCGATCCAGCTACCTGCGAGTGTGGCGAATCCCCGCCAGACCGCATTGATGCCCTCGCCGCCCACCGTTTCAGGACTAAACAGCGATATGACGAGAATAGCGACGGGCCCGCCCAGGATAATGCCGACGGTCGCTGTGAAGAACATAATGAGTGCCTTGGGGCCGAGGTTAATGATCGCCTTGAGATCAATACTCAAGGTCATCAAAACCAGGCAGGCGGGCAGGAAATAGTCCCTGGCAACAGGCCACAGGTTTGACCCTTTGCTGGAAATGAGCCCGAAGCTGTTCATCAGAGACGGCAGCAGGTAACAAAGCAGGAGCACCGGGACAAACGTGTAAAACTTCGTCCATTTTCCGCCCAGACCGCGCGTGTAGAAGATGATGCCGAGAACTGCAACCAGCAACCCGAGAACAATGGCATCGTTTGTAATGAGTGGTGTTTCCATCCGCGGCGCTTCCCATCCAAAATGGCAATGCACAGTATAGAGGGCCGAGACGCAAGCACCACACAAAAAACCGCCGCGATCGGCTGACCGCGGCGGCTGCTCTGCACTTACCTACCTGACTACTAGTTCTCCAGAGCAATCTGTTCCTTCTGTTCTCCGACCGAGTTGAACCACTTGTCCAGGCGCAGCTTGATGACAACACCGTGGCGGTCCACCAGCGAGCCGAGCGCGATGGCCAGGGCACCGAAGATTGCAAGGTCGATCCAACTGCTGTTCAGAATCAACTGCAGCAATGCCTCAAAACCGAAGAACGCACCCGCGATTGCAGTAAGTGTTCCACCGATCGAAGCAACCGCCCTTCTACCCGCAACACCCCAGAGCATCAGCGTCACACCGGCTGCCAATGCCAGAAGCGCTGTGAGTGCCGTCGGATCGTTCGCGACGCTGAACGTGAAGCTCACCGAGACCACGAGGGCGATCGAGACACCAATAGCCTTACGCAGATGACGACTGCCGGTGCGTCGCAATACGTCGAGCGCGAGTGCCGTATAGACAACGGCAAACAGCGCGACATCCAAACCGTTTACCAGTGTCGGCGCGAACCAGTCGGTCAGTGCCAAGGCGGCAACCATTGCGAACGGCAGCGACAACATCTCGAGAACTGCGGACAAACGCGCGCTGCGATCCGGGAACAGCGACACCTGGCGGGCTGACAGGAACAGCGCCAGCGACACCATAGCCACCATCAGGCTATCGACCTTATAGAAGTACATGCTGCGGAACAGGATGATGCCGAGCGGGATAAACATCGTTACCAGGGCGAACTTGCCCTCGCCCGTCTTCAACGAACGATCCTTCGCGGTCATTTTGCCGACCGCGTACAGCGCGTACAGTATTCCGAGCAATGCGATCGTACCGGCCGCCATCGAACTACGAATGGGCAACAGCAACAAGGCGTTTAGCAACAGGAAGTGAACCGACAGCGACCTGGCCGAATGCCGCGCCATGATGGCGAAGCAGAACAGCGTCACCGGCAGCAGCACGATCATTGCGCCACCTAGCGTGAGGCCGGTGCTCGCAACGTTCTCAATCTGCCAGGAGGCATAGCCGGGGTAGGTCGTCAGCCCACCATCCCACTGAAACACGGAGTACAGGAGTGCCCCGAGAATCGTGAAGTTGGCAGGAATCGAGACCAGCGCGAGGCCGAAGAATATGCGTGCACCCTTGGCCTCCTTGAGGCCGTGGCTCATCGCAAATCCGGCGGCAGCAAGCAATCCAGTCTGCGCCAGCAGCAAGAGGTATCGACTAATGTCGTTTCCTTCGTTCCAGCCTTGCAGCAGGAACACCGACATCGATGCCAGGATCACCGCGGCACCCAAAATACGAAGTGCTTCGGACAGCGTGGTGAAGTTACGAACCGACTGCATGATGCCATCGACACTGAGTCCGGATCGCGGCACGTACGGTCGCTCTTCTTCGACGATCAGATCGTCGTCAAATGCAGCTACTCTGTTCATGACGGTTTCTCCTCATCCTGTTTCAACAGCACGCTGAGTTCCGCACGCAGTTCTGCCGTGTCTTCCTCAGCGAGGAACGCCGAGTCCAGCGGATCGGACGGCGAATTGGCGCCCATCAGAATTTCTGTCTCACCAAGATTGATTTCCCAACGGTCGAACGTGTCCTCGATCTCGCCATAGGAAACGCCTTCGACGTTGTTGATCGTGCGCATCGCCTCGGCAACTGACTGCCGCGAGCGCATCATGTTGCGCTGTTGGGCAACCTCACCTATGCGAACTTCGATCTTCTTCACCTGCTCGGCGATACGCGACTCGAGTTCCTCATGCTTCTCGATAGAGAGCTCGAGGTTCTGCAGCTGCATTTCACAATCTTTACGCCGGCGCAGACATTCGAGCGCCTTCGCCTCGTCCGTGGCACCAATACTCTTGGCACGCTCCGTCCAACGCGAAATAGCGAGCAGCAAGTTGGCGTGCCGCGTCTTGAGGCTATGGCCGTCTTTGCGAACACGCTCCAGGCGCACCCGGGATCGGGCGGCGGCCTGCTGCGTATCCCGTAACGCGGAATTGATGATGGCGTCGTGGTTCTCGACCTTGCTAACGGCGCGATCAACCGACGACGTGATGCTTGTGGATATTCTACGAATCAGGCTCATGACAACTCCTTACATGTGGTTAGTGCAGGATCGAGCCTAGAAGATGGTATAATATTTGGCAACTGCCTTCGTATTAGTTAGATCTGTGGAACCTTCAGTCTAATTAAATGCTACTTATTACGCATTATGACAACTTCTTCACGAATAATTGACACCCTCAAGCGCCAGCTAAAAGTTCGCGGTATCACCTACCGCGGGCTGGCCGAACGCCTGGACCTGTCCGAGTCGGCCGTCAAACACATGTTCTCAACTGGCAACTTCTCACTGCGCCGCCTGGACGATGTGTGTGCGGTACTGGAGCTCGATATCGGTGACCTCGTCAACATCAGCGAGTCGCAGGAGCCGAAGATCGAGCAACTGTCGGCTGAGCACGAGCAGGAAATCGTCGGCGATACTCACTTGCTGCTCGTCGCCTACTGCCTGATCAACTACTGGTCCTTCGATGAGATTATTCGGCGCTACGATATCTCACCGGCCGAGGGCCTGAAGTATCTTCGCAAGCTCGACCGCATGAAGGTCATCGAACTACAGCCCGGTGACCGCGTGCGCCTGCTGGTTGCCAATAACTTCAGCTGGCGCAAGAACGGGGCTATCGAGAAATTCTTCCGCAGCCATGTGCAATCCGAGTTCTTCAGCCACCATTTCCAGGACGACGACTCCGTGCGCATTGTAAAAAACGGCATGCTCACTCAAAGTGCCCAGCGACAACTTATCGAACGACTCAAGGCCATGGGCGACTTGTTTGACGATACGACCTGGGATGAACGCAAGCTTTCGGCGACCGAGAGGCGTGGTACCACGATGGTACTGGCAATACGCCACTGGTTCTTCGAGGGCTTTCGCCACCTTGAGCGCTGAACAATGATTGGGCTGAAGACACTAAGCGATACGATGCGGGGCCTGATTGAGGCCGCATCGCAGATGCAGAACGATGCGCCGTCCGAAGAGCAGCTCGAAGCTATCGTCGAACGCGGTGAGTTTCGACCTGCCGAAGATGAAGCCATCGGTTTCTGGTTCGCTCGCTTTTTGAGTATTCGCGAAAGCCTCTGGGTCGTCATCGAGGATGTGCAGGCGCAACTGGATGAGCCGGAAAATCAACTGGACGAGTTGCGCTACTTCCTGCTGGGTTACTCCGCAGCTTGCGTCCTCGTTCGTATCGATCGCCTCTTATTGTTCGAAGTCGCCGATCACAGCATCATTCAACGCAAGCTCAATGAAGCGTTTCCCGAGTACAGAATTCTCCGCAAGCAGTACACGAGAATCTTCTCGGCCTTCGTCGACAACATGAACGTGCTCTCGCTTTACGATGCGATGCGATATCGCCGCAAACATCGCAAAGAGCTGATCTTGCTCAGCACGGATCCGGTTGTTGGCTTCCTCGCGCGGCAACTGAGAGAGCTCGAAACATCCCTGGACCCCAGCAAGCGCAACTACCTCAAAGGTGCATGGCGCTACGTGAGCCACAAGTGGCGGCGCCGTGGTGTCGTGAGCGCACAAAATGTCATGGCCAGCGTCATGGAAGGTGTCGGCAGAGTCGCGTCGGAGATCGTCGAGAAAACCAACAAGAATGTGACCGAGGATGTCCTTGAATCCATCGCAGCCTTCCTGCAACCCGGCGACGTCATCATCACGCGACACGCCAAGGCACTCACGAACCTCTTCATGCCCGGCTTCTGGCCGCATGCGGCGTTCTACGTCGGCGCACAGGAACGACGCGACCCCGAGATGTGTGTACTCGAGGCACGCAAGGACGGTGTGTTGTTTCGTCCATTGCACGACACGTTGTCTGTTGATGCCTTTGTCGTGCTACGCCCAAACCTCAACGCGGAAAGCATTGGGAAAGCGATCGCGAGAGCCTTCATGCATGAAGGCAAGATGTACAACTTCGACTTCGACTTCTTTAACTCTGATCGCGTGGTCTGCACCGAACTCGTGTATCGCTCCTACGACGGATTGGAGGACCTGCACATTCCACTCATTGACCATGCAGGCCGCAGGGTATTGTCAGCAGAACAGTTCATCGACTTCGCTCTGGATTCCCAGGCGTTCACACCCGTTGCCATATTTGGAATCGAAGAGTGTGAAAGTGAAGTGCTGTATGGTGAGGCAGTTCGCAACGCATTATTGACCAGCTACCGAGACTCGTCTTCATGATAAACAAAGCAAATATTCTCAAACTGGCCATCGGACTCGTTGTCGTAACCGCCGCGTGGCTTACCTATTCCGGGTTTCGAATCTCCAGCCACATGGAGGAACTGGAGGTTGCGTGCTTTGACGAACTTGCCCGCCAACTCGACGGAGGTGCGTCGCCCGAGCTCATTTTCCAGGCGGACTTTGAGAAACTGCAATTGCTGGTGGAAAAGAGCCTGGTCGCCAGAGCCGAGATGCTGCAGATCTCAAATCGTCTGCGACTGAACACAGACGAGCCGCTGTCCAGCCGGGATCTACTCACGCTGAAGGCCGGCTCAGAGGCCTACCTCGGTGTTCGCGAACAACTCTATGGGATCGCCAACGCGTATGAGTGCGCCGTGGATGTGCAGGACTCGACGCTCGTAAAATACAACATCGGCCCTGACCTCCGAATGAAAGGACTGATGCTCTCAATGAGCGCTGCCCTCACCCTTTACGATAATTATCTCCTGGGGATCGTTCTGTTTGAGCAGGACGAGCGGCTCAGAAATATCCTCAACGACCCCGACATGGGCTTCGGTCTGGTCGCGAACAAGCTCGCCGAAGCAACGCTGGCGGCCAACTCCGTTGAAATTCGTCACCGTGCAAGACGTGCGATCGAATTTTACGAGCAGCAGAAACCCACCATTGAAGATGCCCACGAAGACTCCGACTTCGCCTACCTGATGGCGCTCATCGACTCCAGCCCGTCTTACAACTACACCAAGAAATTGCGTATCGGCGAAATAGCGGCAAATAAATTTGTCACATACGAACGGATCACGGCCGACGCAGTGTCAGAGACGACCAAGGACGGCTTCGACATGGTCAGTGGCTTGTTCGGCAATACCGTCGGCATGTACGAGTCCAGGAAAGGCAAGTTGCATGGCGATGAACAGGCCATGCGCAATATCAAGTCTATTCTCCAACCGCTGGACATCATCCTCGAGAAGACACCGTTTCGACTCACCGATAAATTGATCCCCGGACATTTCGGGCACGTCGCAATATGGACAGGAACCAAGGCGGAGCTAATCGATGCCGGTGTCTGGGACGAGTTACTGGTTCAACAGTATGCCGACCAGCTAAGCACCAATTCCGATCCGGATTCAAAAGACCAGAAGCAAATTATTGAGGCACTGCGGGATGGCGTTCAACTGAACACGCTCGAACACTTCATCAATGTTGATGACATCGCCATCCTGCGCCCCGTATTCGACGAGAACGACGCGCCGGAACTGAGAAAGGAAGCGCTACTAATGGCGTTTCGCCAGCTAGGCAAGAAATACGACTTCAACTTCGACGTCGACACCACGGACAAGATCGTTTGCTCGGAGCTCGCCTACATTTCGTTTCCTTCGGTGGATTGGCCGACTGAGAAGACGCTGGGCCGGCACAGCATCAGCCCGGACAATGTTGCCCAGCTTGCCTGGAACAACGTCCCGTTGAAGCTCATCATGTTCTATCACGATGGCAAACTCGTCGAAGAATCCATGCAGCTCGCACGAATGCAGGAATTGATGAGCCAGTAGATGCGTACCGTGTTCGTTGCAGGTCGGTGGCTGGCCACAGTGCTGGCCGTATTGGTCCTGACGATTTACTTCGGGCGCGCGTTCGACGCGCGAACTATGCCGCAGCTCGGCCCGGAGCACCGCATCGAGTTCGTTGAAGAATTCAACGCATCGATGGAGAGCGATACCGACTGGGCGACCTACCTGGCTATCGAAGACAATCTCGCGGCGGAGCTCGAGGAGAAGATCCCCGGCCAATCACGCCCCGACAGCCCGGCGGACCGTTACTTCGCCAACAGCCTTGTTCACCCTGATAATTTCGACGGCAACTGGAACCACTCCTACGAGTTAAGGGTGCCGTCCCCACGCGGTGTTGCCGTATTGCTGCACGGCCTGACCGATTCGCCGTATTCCATGCTGGCCACCGCTCAGACACTGGCCGGCGCGGGCTACAACGTGGTCGCGATGCGCATGCCGGGCCATGGATTTGCGGTCAGTGGCCTGTTGCAGGCGCGTTGGGAGGACTGGACCGCGGCGGTGCGTATAGCGATTCGGCAGGCAATGCAGGTGCCGGGTGCGGACCAATCACTGTTGCTCGTTGGCTACTCCCACGGCGGCCTGCTGGCCGTGGACTACGCACTCCGTTGCGCCAGCACCGACGAGCTTCCGTGCCCGGACGGTCTCGTACTGATGTCACCCGGCATTGCCATTACCTCGGCCGCTGTTGTGATGAACTGGCACGCAGCGCTTTCCTGGATACCCTACTTCGAACAATTCAAGTGGCTGCAGGTTCTTCCCGAGGTTGATCCGTTCAAGTTCACGTCCTTTCCCAAGCAGGCGGCCTGGGAAGTTCATAAGCTTTCGAGTCGCGTCTACGATGCGCTCGCCGATCCGGACAAGGCCGCAAACATGCCGCCCGTGCTGACCTTTCAATCGATCGTGGATAATACGGTCGGCGCAACGGCCATCGTGTCGACGGTATATGACAGGTTGCCACCCAACGGCAGCGAGCTGGTGCTTTACGACGTGAACCGCAACAGCACGATGCTGCATTTGATGGAAAAAGTGCCCGATGAACCGGCCGACTATTTCACCGCACGGGCGCCGTTGGACTTCGGAGTAACCATTCTCAAAAACCGGGACCCCTCCCGCCATGCCATCGCCGTACAAACATTGGCCGCCGGTGAAACCGAAGCATTGGTTGAAGAAACGAAATTGCGATGGCCGATCCACATCTACTCGTTATCGCATATCGCCATTCCATTTCGCCCCGACGACGTACTTTATGGCAACGGTTCAATCTCCAATGAATCCACGGTCGTTCTCGGCGCGCTGGCACCACGTGGCGAGCGGCAGGTGCTGTTATTAGGGCCCGACTTTTTTCTGCGCCTTCGACACAACCCGTTCTATATTTTCCAGTCTCAACGCCTGACCGAGTGGTTGGACGAGCTCTAGCGTAGGACGAAGAGTCCCACAACGTCTGCTTTCACCTAAAGGCGTGGCCGTTATCAGGAACATCGGTATTTACGTAGTTCGAATCTTCGCTCTCGAGTCTATAGTTAGGAAGGAGGCGAACCATGAACGAGTCAATGATTGAGGTCCTCGCTGCCGTGGCGATGGTAGGCGTTGCAGCCGCCATGTTCTTCGGGTTCAGGCGATATCTAGCTGTCAACTCGGAGCAAAGAATGCGGGCGATGCTCGAGTCCGTCGGGCTCGACCCCGAAATTGCCGCGAGTGGCGCAATCCCGACCATCATGAAAGAAGTTCGGCAGCGCTGTCGAAGTTGTGCGAGTGAGTCCGTCTGTGAGCGATGGCTACAGGGCAAGAAAGATGACAGTAACGATTTCTGCCCGAACGCGAAGGTTTTCGACGCACTCAGGAAACACAGCCACTCTGCCTGACAGACATTGACAGGCGCAATTCGAAGAGGGCCTGCATCAACCGGATCAAGCCCCAATTCTGCGGCGAGTCGTGCCGTCACTTCTTTCGCATGGCGATGATCTGATGCGATTGGAATAGTGACGGCGCCTCCAGCATCATTTGGATCGTCGATGACATTTGTCCCTGTTGTTCCAAACGCTTTGACAACCGATGCTTTAGGAATCCATCGCTGAATAATTTCAGCACCAGACGGTTCAGCGGTAATTTGAAAGTAACCATCCTCCCCGTATTCATATTCCGGCCTGTTCTTGATCCATCTTGTCTACTGGTTTGTTGCTATCGTTTGTGCGGTGTTTCTTGCCAAGAGGCCGCTGTCTCGTTCGGATAGACTAGCTATCGGCTTGTATGAACTTAGAGGCTAGGTCGTAACGGTGCATTTGCACCGCTTCGACCGTCCGGTTCTGGCCGTAACCAGCCGCTCGGCTGCCTGTATACTCAGAGGCTGGTAATGACGGTGATTTCAGATGATCATCGCAACACTTTATCTTAAAGGCAAAAGATGAGGTGTTTATATGGGCTGGGAACTTGGCTACGGCTTTACAAACGCACAACGACAAGAATTGTGGGATCG